>OKSF01000135.1_pt1 | contig 67730 bp, 68 predicted proteins | sample 1606061 | NCBI WGS metagenome assembly OKSF01 (sample SAMEA3541567, study PRJEB24748) | human gut metagenome | biome: human gut; feature: human-associated habitat; material: faeces | place: China | collected 2012
AAAATGTGCTGCAATCGATTCGTGACATTCAGAGTGTCCGCAGTGAATACCTTGACCATGCTGTTAAAGTACTAAACGATGAATATGGCGGTATTAATAACTACCTACGCGATGTAATGAAGCTCTCAAGTGCAGACATCATGAAGTTGCGTAATATTTATCTTGAAGATTAGAAAAAGAAGGCTAAAAACTAGTCTTCTTTTTTCTTACCAAATTTTTGCTCTAAAAAGGCATAAATCGCGCTAGGATCAGTAAAATTAAAAACTTCGCGCAATTCGTTGGCTGGCGTATTAGCCAAAAAATCCATCACTTGAGCTAATAATGCAGCTTGCCCATCTGGGTCATTATCTAAAAGCATGAATAAAAATTTAACTTCAATTGCTTGGCTAGGATTAATCATATTATGAAAAGTGACTGGCGTTTTCAGCGCAACCGGAACAATCAGTCTCGTGTTAACAAACTCGCCCTCGGTGTGCGGAATCGCAATATTAGGAATATTTTTACCTAGTGTTGCAGTATCCAATCCCGTTGGAAAATTATGCTCTCTTTCGACAATATGGTTTAAAAAGTTTCCCTTAACATAGCCACTTTCGCGTAAATGCTCGTAAACTTCTTTAAAAACCAAATCTTGCTTAGTTTGATTAGAAATAAATACTGCATCAGGTGCAAAAAGATTTTGATTAGTCATTGGATTTTTCCTTCCTAATGTGGAATTAACATTTTCACCATAAGTTAACAAGACGTTTTTTTCAACCCAAAAGATGGTAAAGTTAAGGTAAATCATTTTTAAAGGGAGAAAAATATGGCAAAGACAAAAACTTTATACTTTGGTGCCGGTTGGTTCAACGAAAAGCAAAATAAGGCTTACAAAGAAGCAATGGAAGCTCTAAAGCAAAATCCTACCGTTGACTTAGAAAACAGCTACGTACCTCTTGATAATCAATATAAGGGTATCCGCGTTGATGAACATCCTGAATACTTGCACGACATTGAATGGGCATCAGCTACCTACCATAACGACTTAGTAGGGATTAAGTCCAGCGACATCATGCTTGGCGTTTACTTGCCTGAAGAAGAAGATGTTGGTCTGGGAATGGAACTTGGCTATGCCCTTTCAAAAGGCAAGTACATCTTGTTGGTAATTCCTGATGAAGATTACGGTAAGCCAATCAACTTAATGAGCTGGGGTGTTTGCGATAACGCAATTAAGATCAGTGAATTAAAAGACTTCGACTTCAACCGCCTTCGTTACAACTTCTACGACGGCGCAGTTTATTAAGCAAATAAGCAGGCATAATAATATAGCTACCTAAGCTAGGTTAGTATGTTTATTATGTCTTAGTTGATTATTGCTAAACCTAACTAAAACGGCATCGCTAATTATCTAGCGGTGCCGTTTCTTTGTTTAGATTACCTAAATTCATCAAAAAAGATTCCAAGAACCTTTTCTAACTTTTAATCCTCAATTCTTTCTCTACCTTTTGATCTTTGTTCTAATGGATCATATCCCAAATCTTCAATCTGCAATCTTTTTTCTTTAGCAGACATTTTTGATACTTCGTCCCAAAAATTAGTTTTTTCTTTTTTCATTTCAAGATTGCCATTAGGCTTTAGAATTAACACCACATTATCGCCTTTTTTAAACACCAGTATTTACTCCGATCACAACAGATAAAAATAATAGGAAAAATGATATTACATTTCATCAAAACTAATCAACTTGCACCCCACTTGTTCTGCCAGCTCCGTACATGAATCCGTAAAGCCTGACTTTGAAAACAAATAGTAATGCCTTTTAGCCACGCTAATCAAATTACTCAAATTAATTAATTTTTCCAAGACACTTCTAGGTATAGGCTCGTTTTTCCACTTACATTCACCGAAATATCCAACTAGATTATCTGCAGTCAGCCCCACTACATCTAATTCGACTTGCTTTTTCTCTTGCGGATCATTGCCCCACCAATTACCTAGATAAATAAACGGCATAGGGATAACTTCATCATCCTCATCATGATCCCACATGTAATTTTGAGCCAATTTTTCGAATTCCGGTCCCATGAAATTGTGTAAATCTTGTTTGATTACTTTCATTACCAATGAAGTTTGTCCTCGATCAATGGAACTCATATATTTACCCAAATATGTATACCAGAATCTAAACAAGCCATCTGCAATTTGATAGATTGTTTTACGTGATTTAGGCTTAGCCTGATCAGTTACCGGCACTTTGCGCTCAATAATGCCTAACTCAATTAAATTAGTAACGTTGCTAGTAACCAACGGCGTCGATAAATGAGCCTTAGTTGCAATATCATTAATCCTAGATGCCCCGCCTGCAATTGCATTAATAATTGAATTATAATTGGCTGGATCACGCAATTCTTGCTTCAATAAATTATTAGGTTCTTGAAAAAGTGGCGCGTTTACGTCCATAAAGTTTTCTTCAATATTTTCCCAAACATCTTTGTCTTCTGACATATATGACAAATATAATGGAACGCCACCAGTAATCGTATTTAGAATAAAGGCCTCTTCCTTATCCATGTGTGGAAAATATTCTTGTGTCTCATGTAACGTAAATGGCTGTAATTTAAACTGAGCAGTTCTTCTGCCGTACAAAGGACTCTTATAAGACAAAACCTGCTCTTCCATAAATGACATTGAAGAACCACATAGAATCAGAAATAAATTTGTTTGTTTAAATTCATGATCAATATAAGACTGTAGCATTGAACTAATTGCATGGACTGCATTAGCTAAGTATGGATATTCATCAATAACTAATACTATTCTTTCTTTTTGAGCCAATCGAGCAATTTCTCGAAAACAATTTTCAAAATTACCATAGTTTACACTGCTCAGACTATCTGGATCTTTAAAATGTTCGATTGCAGAAGAAAAGCGTTCAAGATTATAGAATTCATTTTCTTCTAGCCCGGTAAAGTAAATAGTTGGCTTATTTCTAACAAATTCGTTAATTAATGCTGTTTTTCCAATTTGTCTACGACCATAGATCGCTGCAAATTGAAATTTATCAGCTTGATACATTTTCTCTAATTTTGTAAGTTCTTTCTTTCGTCCAATAAACATTTGGTCACCATCTTCTAAATTATACTTTACTAAATTATAACTTACTAAATCGTAATTTACTAAAGTATAATTTACTACATTGCAATATAGTACATCGTAATGTAGTAAACAGATGTGATTACATCGGATAAAAAATTTAAGCCAAAATTAAATGACCCTTCGCATACTTCATTTCAGCGAAAGGTCATTTCTTATTAATATTTATCATGTATGAAAGTCTTTCTTAATCCTAATCCAAGTGATTCATCAAATAGTTATTATTCTATGCCTACTAATAATTTCACGGCCTCTTATGTACATTAATATCACTTGACGATTATTGAACTACATTGTGTTTTCAATTTACGATACCCATTGGTATCACAAACCTTTCTATATATCTGACTTTCTACTCTCAAGTGCCCATCGGAACTCACCTGTCTCCTTTTACCTAAACTTATTTAAATATTTTTTATTTCTTAATTTCTTTACACTCATAATATAGCACATTTATTTTAAAATTGAAAGCGATTACATAAAATAATTATTTTATATTTTAGCAATACTTTCAAGTCATATTAAATAAACTCAATCTAATGAAAAAACGCTCTACTCTAATGCAATAACTTTAAAAGACATCACAAACGTCGCTAGCCTCAGCTAAAGCATTTAGCATATTTGATCTAAACTTTGGTGAAACAAAAAAATCGTTACTCATTTGTGGACTTCGAGTAACGATTTTTTATGTCTTAATCTCTCGCATATGCAAGATGTTTCTTCTTCTGTATCTTTATACTACCATGATTATTTATTTTTTCTATAACTTAGTGATATTTGTAAGAATCAATATTTTCAACTTTCCAAAAAAACATTATCTTCCCGTATAATTCTTGCAATTGTTGACTAAGTTGTATGTGCACTTTTAGCTAATCCTGTTTGTATTAGTCCTGCTTTTTTCCTGCTTCTAACGAAGTATATGCAGTTTCCAATTTATCCTTTTCTGATTATTTTACATGTTCTTTGAATGTTAGTACTTACTTTACTTCTTAAAACGTCATCCACCTGTAACCAATGCACTTAACTTTTTTGCTATAAAATTTGGTTGAACGAAAAAAATCGTTACTCTCATTTGTACATTTAGAGTAGCGATTTTTTTACATCTTGTTTTTCTTGCGTATGCAAGTTGTTCTTTTATCTATAGCTGTATAATATCATGCTTTTCTACTTTTAGCTAGCATAGAAATTGATGATTTATTTTTATTAGGTCTGTATGAACTTCAAAAAGTCAATAAGACATATTCTGAAAAACTATGCAGCTAACACGTAGCTTTTTCAGGTAGAAAAATCCCGCCTACTTTAGTAGACGAGATCCATGAAATAATATTAATATTCCTCTTCAGTAAGGGTACAAACTATTTAATTAAAAATCGTTACTTAAAAAGTACTAGTAATTGACTGATTCCATCTGGCATAGTAAATTCCTCCTCGTATGTATAATACCTACTTTACTATTATTAATTGTATACTATTTGCCAAAATTTAGGGTCAAAAAATAGCCCTCAATCTAATGAGGACTATTTAAAACTAGACTAACAAATTAAGCCTTATAACGTAATTCACCATTTAGGTAAGTCTCACTCAAGGTTAAATCTGGGTTCAAAATCAAGAAGTCGGCATCCTTATCCGGTGCGATTGTGCCGCAATTGTCCAAGATATGAGCACTCTTAGCAGGAACATAGCTGGCCATCATCACTGCCTTTTCTGGAGTAACGATGTTCCAGTCAACCACGTTCTTAACTGCTTGCTTCAATTGCAAGATAGATCCAGCCAAATTGTCGCCGTCCTTAAGACGAGCCATGCCATCTTTTACATAGACTGGCAATTCACCCAACATGTAGTCGCCATCTGGCATCATGCCAGCTTCCATACAATCAGTGATCAAGGCAATGTGTTCTGGACCAACGGCATTAATCAAAGTCTTAGCCATACATGGTTGCACATGGTGGCCATCACAGATTAATTCATCGGTCACATTATTAAGCGTCATTGCCGCATTAGAAATTGATGGCGTATGGTGGCTTGGATCAGGCATCCCGTTAAAGGTATGAGTAAACATGGTTGCACCTGCTTCAACGCCTGCAACTGCTTCTTCAAAACTAGCGCTTGAGTGGCCCAAAACAACTACTATGCCTTCCTTAACGGCTTCACGAATAAATTCTTTGGAACCTTTTCTTTCAGGAGCCATTGAAATCTTCTTCAGCATCCCGTTAGAAGCGTCCAGCCACTTGTTAAATTCATTAATATCGGGATCCATCATGTACTTAGGATTTTCAGCTCCAGCATGTTCTTCCGTGAAGAATGGTCCTTCAAAGTGAATCCCTTGAATCTTTGCCCCTTCTTCTTGTCCTTGATGGTCCGCAAACATCTTACAAATTCTAGTTAAGGTATCGCTTGCAGCAGTGATCGTTGTTGGCATCCATGAAGTAACCCCCGCACTAAGCAAGCCCTTGGAGATCTTATTAATACCTTCCCAATCACTCTTCATTACATCCTCACGCAATGAGCCGTGAATGTGGGTGTCAACTAATCCTGGTGCAACCCATTTGCCAGCATAATCGACAATCTTACCTTCTGGCTTTTTGCTTTCTGAATAGAAAAAGCCAAACTTGCCATTATCTTGAACTTCAAGATAGCCGCTGTTTTCTGTTCTGTTTTCTAAGAAAAATTTATCTGCATGAATGTAATAAGTCATAAATATCTTCTTTCTTTATATGTCTAAATCGTAATTGTTAATTTAATTATATCTAACAAAATTGGTAAATACCAGTTTTAGTACAATTGCTTAAGAAGTTTTTTGATTTTTAGTTATAATATAAGGTAGCAAGTTTAAATAGGAAGAATAAATATGACACAAAACCAAATAGAAAGACATCAACTAGGCCAACTTATCGGTGCCAACAAACGTGATCATTATTATGAACTTCACTACTCCACCGGCGATATTGCTCGTCTTTATATTTTAGCTGACGGGATCTTCAGATATTTTCTCGATCCAGCTAAGAAGTTTGACGAGAATCACTCATCTTTTGTTGACCTGTCTCAATTCAACAATGACTATTTTGAAAAATCACAGCCTAAGGCAACCAGCGATTCCTTAATCATTAAGTCTGGCAATTATCAACTTATTTTCCAACAAAAGCCAGCCGTAATGAGCATCTTTGACGAGATGCTGCACCGCAATCGTTTGGTTCAGCTGAGTCCACTTGAATTAGGCAATGATCAAACTACCGAAATTTTGAAGCAACACAAGAATGAATTTTACTTTGGTGGCGGGATGCAGAACGGCTACTTCAGTCATAAAGGTGAAATCATTTCAATCAAGCGCGACAAGATTACCGGTAAAGGCGGCGTTTTGACCCAAGTGCCATTCTTCTGGGCTAACTCCGGCTTTGGTGAATTGCGCAATACTGAGAGTGCTGGCAATTATGACTTTGGTAAAAGCAATCCGGATGCCACTATCTTGAAGCACGACACCAACATGTTTGATACCTTTTATCTATTAGGTAATTCACCCAAAAATATTTTGGCAAAGTATTACATGTTAACGGGTAAGCCGCTGATGCCACCTAAATATGCACTAGGATTAGGTCATGTTGGCAACTTTTTAACTACCTTATGGCAACCTGGTGAAGCTAAGGAACGTAATGCTGTCATGTTTGAAGACGGTAATTATTACACCAGAACTAACAAGCCAGAAGATGCTAGTGGCAAAGGTTCCTTGAACGGCGAAGAAGAATATCAATTCTCAGCACGGGCAATGGTTGATCGCTACCAGAAGCAGCATTTTAAATTAAGTTGGATCGTGCCTAACTATGATGTGCAAGAAATCAACGAAGAAGCCATGGCTAGCTTCAGTGAATACGCCGCTATACATGACGTTAGCGCTGGTCTTTGGAGTCAAAACAACACACCGAAGGCTTCACCTGATACCACCTTTATTCAAACGGACACAACCGATCCAAAAGTATTGAAAAATGATGCGCTAATTTTACGCAACAATTTGAAGCGTAAGCGGCCGTTGATTTTCTCTAATACTGGTATTGCTGGTAGTCAAAATAGAACAATGCTAGCCTTTGGTGACATTGGCGGCAACTGGGAAAACATTCCAACGCAAGTAGCTGGCTTTTTGGGAGCTAGCCTTTCTGGTCAGCCTTTAGTTGGCAGCGCCGTTGACGGTACCGCTGGCGGTGGTAATGCTCAAATTGCCATTCGTGATTTTGAATGGAAGGCATTTACCCCAATCCTGTTCAACTTAGACGATCAAGGTAAATTTAGTAAGACCCCATTTGCTTACAATAGTAAGATGGCGCAAATCAATCGCGCCTATTTAAAACTACGTGAGCAATTGCAGACTTACTTATATACCCTAATCTACCGCGCTCAAGTCGGTGAGCCAATCTTGCGGCCATTATTCTTGGAATTTCCACATGAACAAGTCAACTACACCCCACAGGTGGGCCATGAATTTATGTTAGGGCCTAACTTGTTGATTTCGCCAATTGTTAACGGTCGCGAAGATGGTAATGGCAATTCAAGAAAAGACAACCTTTACTTGCCTAACCACAGAACAATGTGGGTTGACTTATTTGATGGCAAAAAGTACTTGGGCGGACGCGTTTATAATAAGCAGTCTTACCCATCCTGGCATTTACCAGTATTTGTACGAGGCGGCGCTATTTTTGACCTCGGCGAACGCAACTATGTCCTCTACCCTCAAGGCAAGAGTAAAATGGTTACTTACGATGATAACGGCTATAACGACTATTCAAGAAACCATGTAGCTACACAAATCACGAGTGATTTAGAAGCAAGCAAATTGACGATCACCATCGACCCAACTCAAGGCGATTTCAATACTTTCCAAACGGAAAACACCACCAACTTGAACATCATGTGTGACGGTTATCCTGATGGTTTGACTGTTAAAATCAACGACAAGGAAATCCCAATGCAGGAGTACGGTACCGTTGATACATTTGCCCATGCTAAGGAAGGCTTCTTCTTTAACACAAATTACAGCTGGATGCCTGAGTTTGATCAATACCAAGAAAAGAAACAAACTGCTTTACAAATTAAGCTGGCTAAACGCGACATTACCGATTCTAAGATTGAAATTACAATTAGAAACTTCAGATATGGCAATGAAACTTTGGTTCACGCCATTACGGATTCACTATTACGCTCACCAAAACAACCAATGGTAGATCCAGACAAGATCAGCTCTCATTCGTTGACGGTAGTCTGGCCGCAATTAACCGATCAAGTTCAAATTGAAGTTAACGGCATCTTGCACGACGGCATTGATGGCAATTCGTTCACTTTCCATGAACTAGTGCCAAATACCCGCTACACCCTACGCTTGCGTTATGTAGCTGGTAATAAGGTTTCAGAATGGTCAGATCCATTTGGCGCAATTACCAAGCCCGATCCAATGAACTACGCAATTAATGACATTCATGTCACGAGCAGTCTAGCTAGTCCTAAGGATCATCCAATTGATTATTTGACTGATTTGAAGTTAGCAAGTGAATGGGAAACCATTGATGGGGTCAGCGAAGACAAGCCACTTGAATTAAACTTCACCTTTAATCATTTGGAACACTTGAGTCGAATGGTCTGGGTACCTAGAAAGATTGATCACCAAGGCGATCCTGTTGAAGTTAGTGTCGAGCTTTCAAGCGATGGCGTTAACTTTAAGCCATACGGCGATCACTTGACTTGGAAGTCTGATAGCAAGAATAAGGTTGTTGGCTTAAGAAATGTCGATGCCAAAGCTATTAGATTAAAGGTTTACAAGTCATCTGGACCATTTGTAGCTGCTAAGGAAGTTATTTTCTTTAGAGATAAAAAGTAAATGATTCTAATAAAAAAGAGTTCTCATGCGAGAACTCTTTTTACTTATCTTATTTTCTACTTTTCTTCATGCGATGATTCTTAACCAATGATGAAACCCACCCGCTAATAAAAAATAGAGAAATTAGCACAAATTGTGCGTCAATCGAATAAGCAAATAGCTTAAAGCTAAGAACCAGCGTAATGATTAGCCACACGCAGTACACCGCTTCAAAAGGCATAATCATTCGGTCAATTTTTCTATTCTTGACGATAGTGTGATAGATATTGTCATTAGGGTTAGAAGATTTTTTATGCTTCACATAATTCGCCCCACTCACTCTTTAGCCATTCCATTGCCAAGTTGAACCAGTGCGCCGCGTGCGGATTATCCTGCCAATCTTGACCCTTAGTTTCCACATTGTGACGAGCCAATGAAAAGCCGTGGTAGCCATGATTAAACAAATGAGCTTCTGCTGAAACCTTATTCTTATTCAAAGCACCAATATATTCAATCGAATTTCCGATCAAAACCACCGGATCATCCCATGCCTGGAAAATAAATGTATCGGGCGTTTCACGTGTAACACCTAATGCACTATCCAAAATATCTTCCTCTACAGGCATTTTTGCTTTTTGATCTTCTGGAATCGGAAAACCAATCTTTTTAATATCAATCAGCGGATAGCCTAAGATTGTCTTATTAGGTAAAACATCAGTCTTATCAAAATCATACTTTGTCTGATAATTTTTATTTAAAGCCATGTTATTAGCTACACTGACCACATGACCACCAGCAGAAAAGCCAACTGTTAAAATCTTATCTTTATCCAATTGATACTCATCAGCGTGGTCTCTGAAATATTTCACAGTACTTAGAACATCTAACCCCGCATCAGGGTAAATTTTACCTGGATCTTGCACTAAATTATATTCCATCACCACACTGTTGAAGCCTTGATTGTTAAATGCTAAGGCTACGGGTTCACCTTCTCTTTTTGATAAGTGATTAAAGCTGCCACCTGGTACTACAATAGCTAGCGGGCGCTTTTGCTCAACCAATTCAGGATTAGGCTCTAGTACATACGTCTGAACTTGATATTCACGATTATTAAAGTTAGCCAGCGTCAGATTTTCTACTCTCATGTTTTGGTCCTTTCTTGCTCATTCCTCTTGATAGCATAAATGATGATAGTGGCACTGTTAATATAACCCCAATCAAAGAATACATGATAATTAACGCTTCATTTACAAAAAGTTTTTCATTTAAAACTTCACCAATCGTGTAATGCAAGCGGAAATACCATAAGAATAATGATAAAAAACTACCGAACATCCCAAATAAAATCGTGTTCATTGCTGTACCCAAAACATCATTACCAATCGCTGTCCCAGAAGCCATCAACTCTTCTTCACCGATAGCAGGGTTATGCTTCTTGATTTCTAGCAAGCCCGAACTCATTGCTACCGCGGCTTCGGCGATTGCACCTAAAGTTGAGAAAATCGCCACTGTCACGGCAATCATCGGATAACTCAAGCCCGGCATCTGCGACAAGCCAACCAATAACTCTCCTGCCTCTGGTCCTAGTCCTGCAGCTTGAGCCAGGTATTGACAACCCAAAATAAAGAGGCTAATAATCAAACACACTAAGAAGGAAGAATAAAATGAATTCTTTGCTACCGTATAGTCATGAGTGCCTAAAAAGATAATCGTAACTAGCTTTAAAGGAATAAAAATCAGCGTCAAAATTGCAATGTTAATTCCCCATGATATTAGCATCGCCACTAAGATCAATAGAATCGTATTAATTAGCACACTAAAAAAACTACGAATTCCAGTTTCACCACCGACGATTGTCATTAAAATCGCTAAGACAACGATCAATGCAAATAGTGTACTCATTTATTCTCACCTTCTTTTTTAAACAAACTCTTCCAATCGCGTTTTTTCAAGAAGAACAAACTGCATCCCGTCGCAAAAATAACCGTCAGAACAATTCCGATTGCCGAAATCACACTTTGCGTTGCCCCCAGCGACAGAGTAAAGCCAAAAGTTGAAGCTAAAGTATTATTATCACGCAAGTACAAAATAGTTTCTGGCAGCGCACCGGCAATAAAAATTAAGACCAAGACATTAATCAACGGTCCCATAATTTCTTGCCCCATCGTTCGACCACTATGAATCAACTGTCTCATCGTAATATTCTTTTTAGTTTGAATTAATTCATACAAACTAGAAATAATATCGGTCGCCTCATCCATTACTGCACCTAGAATTCCAATCAAAGTCTGAGCTAAAAACAAGCCTCGTGGATCTTGCGTTGCATAGTCACCGGTCTCATATTTCATTTCCGATTCACCCGTTAACTTCATGATCACGTAGCACAAGGCAAAAGAAACAAATACTCCTAGCAGCGTTGCCAACCAAGTCGCCAACATTTTTTTATTCAAGCCCTGCACAATGAGCAAGCTAAAGAATGAAAAGACGATATCAGCTAAGCCAAACAGCAAAATAATGTGGGCGCCATTCAAATGCACATCCCAAATGATAATCAAATAAAAGATCAGCCACGAAATTACCATTGACACAACCAGCGAGAGTGAGTGCTTCCCTACTGCAGCCACCATCAATGCTAAAGTGATTGTCACTACCAAAACTAACACCCAATCACGCTTAGGATTAACGATCGCTGGATCACCCTTCTTGATATTGACAAAAATTCTCTGACCTGCACGATACTTTTGCGTCGTCAATTGCGAAGGATAATACACGTTTTTAGTCGTGTAAGTTTCGCCCTTGTGCTTACCCGATAAAACTTTTAAGTGCAAAATTTGCTGGCGAGTTTCATCCGCATTTTTATACACATCTTCACTTTTTTCAATCAAAGTATCCTTGATCTTGCTATCGGTAATCACGGCAACGTCGTCCTTGTGGTAAATATCAGTGGCAAAATAGGACAAAACCGTCAATAATGCTCCCACAATTGCCACGATAACTGCTATCGTATAGCGCTTTTTCCATTTAAATTTCATTACTTCTACTTCCTATTAATTGTTATACGCCTACTGTAAAACAAAAGCTGGCCTTTTGTTAGGTCAGCTCTTGATTCTTAATCAATTTGTTTAAAACTTAAAGATTTTTTGCCACCAGTGTTCCTTTTGGTCCGTTAATTGCATATCTTCTAGTGTACGGTGAACATTTGAAGTAGCCCGCTTCTTGGCATTTTCCTTTGCCTTAGACATAATCTCGTCATGCATTTGTTCTTGACTCTTATTCATGTCTTTTTTAACTTCAGCGCGCTTTTCTTCTTCACTCTTCGGTTTAGGTTCATCCGCACTCACAATTCCAGAAATATCTGGCAAAGCCGCAAACTTATCTAAATCATCTTGTGGCGCAGCTAATTGCTTTTGTGCTTCAATTAAATCTTGATTTTGCTTTTGAATGACATTCAATTGCTTCTGCAAAGAATTAATTGCCTCATTTTGATTAGAAATTGTCTTTTGCAAAGTGTTAAGCAACTTAACCACCTGCTCAGTATCCATTACATCGGTACTGTTATAAGCGGGCTTAGGAGCTGGTTCTTTAGTTTCAGGTTCAGGTTTCTTTTCACTAACAGCATAGATTTGAAGAGCGGCTTCTTGCAAAGTTAAGCCACTATTTTTAGATAAACGGTGAAAAGCCTTTAAGTCATCAATATCTTTTTGATGATACAGACGAGCCTTTTGCTTAGTCCGAGCAAAATAGTCGCTCTTGCCGGTCACCTTCTCCACGATTAAAGAATACTTTCTTAACGTGGCAACACTAATTCCTAATTCTTGTGCAGCTGCTTTTGGTGCAGCCAATTCTTCAAAATCATGCTTGTTAGTCGTCATTGAAATCTACCTCTATATTTTTGGCGTTTAGTCATGCTTGTGAAGCAAAGTTTTCTTATGATCAAAACGGTCCATACCTGCTTCAATCAAGCGAGTAATCAATTCAGTGTAAGGAATGCCAGCTTCTTCAAACAACTTAGGATACATACTAATGTTGGTAAAGCCAGGAAGAGCGTTAACTTCAGTTAAAACAACCTTGCCACCTGGGGTAAGCATTGAATCGATTCTAGCCATACCGCTACATTCAGTAACTTCGTAAACCTTGCGAGCATTCTTTCTAACTGTATCAATAATTTCATCTGGCAAGTCTGCTGGAATTTGCAACTTAGAAGTTGAGTTGTCATCATACTTGTTTTCGTAAGTGTAGAATGTGCCTTTTGCATTGGTGATTTGACCAACACCTGCTACAATTGGCTTGTCGTTACCCAAAACGGCTGTTTCAACTTCAGTACCTGGTACAGTTTCTTCAACTAAAACCTTATCATCGTACTTGAAGGCTTCTTCTAATGCTGCAGCGTATTCATCAGCGTTAGTAACGTGGTTTACACCAACTGATGAACCTTGGTTGGATGGCTTAACGAACATGTCGCGGCCCAATTTTTCTGCTACCTTTTCATAGTTAAGTTTAGCATTCTTCTTGTCGTCGTATTCAAAACGCTTAATTGAAATCCAATCAGCGACTGGAACACCAACTCTTTGAGCCAAGATCTTAGTGAATTCCTTATCCATTGTTACAGCGGCTCCTAAGACGTCATCACCGACGAATGGCTTATCCATCAAGCGGAACAAACCTTGTAAAACACCGTCTTCGCCTAAGTTACCGTGAACAATTGGGAAGAAAACATCAATTTCTGGCAAGTTTTCTAATTCAATTAAGTTAGAAATGTTGTTAACCTTATGTGGGTTCTTAACTTGGTATGAAGGATCATCTAAAACCTTGAAGCTTTCTTCTTCATTAGCAAAGTAGCCTTCATTAGTGATCCAAATTGGGTGCACATCAAACTTATCTTTGTCGATTGCCTTATAGATGTTGCGGCCTGAAACAATTGATACTTCATATTCTGATGAATTACCACCAAAAATCAAACCAACTTGTAATTTTTTAGTCATTATTTTATACCTCTTTTAAATGTTCCAATCTTTAATTATACGCAAAGAATACCAGAAAAGCGCAAAATAGTGGAATATTTTTCACTAAAGCCTTTTCATTGGTTATAGTTTATAATGAAAGGTATACTGACAACCATAGAAGGGAGTCTAAAATGCTTCTACGGAAATTTTCTATTGCCGCTGCCGCAACTTTATTTATCCCCCTCGCCGGACAAGTTACACAAGCAGCGACATTCACAACACAAGAAGTTAACGAAGTTCATAATTTTCAAAAGGAATATGCAAACCTTGATAAAACTAGTTATAGTGCCGCAAATATTTATGCTAAAAAGCCAAATCTAAGCAAAAAATTTAAGGTAGGTCGCTTAGATCCAAAATACATTAAAACGCAAACAGATTATATCAATTACTATCGATCATTGTTCAGTCTGCCCGCTATCTCGACTACTGATACACTTAATAAAAACGCGCAGATTACGGCTGCTGTAATGGCCGCAATTAATGCTAACCCATTCATTAACCAACATGGTTTACCTAGTGAAACTAAGCCAAGCAATATCTCCAAATTTGTTTGGAAGCTAGCTAAAGACACTTCTGAAACTTCAAATTTAAACTTTAATGTTTCACAGCAAACCGCTGGGGATGTGATCACTGACTTAATTACTGACCATTATAATTTAACTGGTTCAGATACCGGTCACCGAGCTTGGCTACTTTCAAGTCGTTTAACCACTACAGGCATTGGGGCAGCTTATGGTACAAATGGCTACCGCTATTCCGTTCAAAAAGTACTAAACATTAATGATACTTTTCGTCCTGCTAGTCAGCCGGTAGTTGCTTATCCTAGCATGCGTCTTTTCCCTATTGAATTGCTTCAAGGGAAAAATATCATGTGGTCGCTCTATTTATCAGATAGAACCATTAAAAATAAGCCAACAATTACTATCACTGATTTAGATACTAAAGTTGTTACTACTGCAGCTCATGTTAAGAATTACAGCTCCTGTGGCTACGGCAATTTTAGAACGATCCTAACTTATTCACCCGCAAATACTAACCTAGTTGCAGGACATGAATATGAAGTTGACGTTAAAGGCGTGCAGAAGTACAGATTCAAGCTATTTAAGCAAGATAGTACTAATGACACTACAAATTATCAAGTTCAGCAGGATACAACCAACACGCCGACCAATCAAGCAACCACTAATTTAAATAGCGAAACAGATGTGCAATCACCAATTTTACTTCAAAACAAGATTTTACGTGCTGTCATCATTCCAAAAGCCACTGCTTTGCCTAATAATCAAAACACCTTTTTTAATGCATTAATTCAAAAAGGATGGCATCAAAATTTTTTCGTAAGACAGTACGTATTATCAAACCCCATCATTACAGATGAGTAAATTAAAAGGCCCAAGCAATGCTTGAGCCTTTTTGATTATAAAACTTTAGATAAGAAATCTTTTGCACGTTCACTAGTAGGGTGTTCAAACACTTCCTGTGGCGTGCCTTTTTCTTGTAAATAGCCATCAGCCATAAACCAGACCTCATCGGCTACTTCTCTAGCAAATCCCATTTCGTGAGTTACAATCACCATTGTCATTCCCGAATTAGCTAAATCTTGCATTGTTTTCAAAACTTCGCCAACCATTTCAGGATCAAGAGCACTTGTAGGCTCATCAAATAGCATTACTTCCGGATCCATTGCTAGGGCTCTAGCGATCGCCACCCGCTGCTGTTGACCACCTGATAAACTAGCTGGAAATTGTTTTGCACGATCGGCCAAGCCCACCTTTTCAAGTAAGGCTAGTCCAGTCTTCTCAGCTTGAGCTTCACTAACACCCTTGACTTTCATCGGTGCCAACTTAATATTTTCAATTACATTCATATTAGGAAAAAGGTTAAAGTTCTGAAAAACCATTCCCATCTTTTCCCGCAATTGATCAAGTTCCTTACCATCCTTTAGACTAGCCAAGTCTGTTCCATCAAAAACAATTTTACCAGTCGTAGGACGCTCTAATACATTCAGGCAACGCAAGAAAGTACTCTTACCTGACCCAGATGGCCCGATAATACAGATAACCTGGCCCTTATCTACTTCCGCAGAAATATCTTTCAGAACCTCATTTTTGCCGAAAGTTTTCTTCAAATGTTGGATATCGATCATTTTAGTCATTGTGTTTCATCCGTCTTTCGAAATAATTAAGCAATCTAGTTAAAGTAAATGTCATGATAAAGTAAATAATCATGGCAATGAATAAAGGTAAAACACCACGGTAAGTCGAAGTCTGAATCAATTCCGTTTGGTACATTAATTCAGTTACCCCAATAACTGAAACCAATGAACTGTCCTTCAGCAGGGTAATAAATTCGTTTCCTAGTGCCGGCCAAATATTTTTCAAAGCTTGAGGAATAATTACATAGCGGTAAGCCTTAGCTTGAGAAAGACCTAATGATCTAGCCGCCTCAGTCTGTCCTTTAGCTACTGAAGCAATACCAGAACGAATGTCTTCTGCAACGTAAGCACCAGAGTTCAACCCAATTGCGATAATCCCCGCTACAACAGCTGACAGGTTAGAAATTAATGCTCCAACACCAAAGTAAACAAATAAAATTTGCACCATTTGTGGCGTACCACGAATGAATTCGATATAGCAAACTGCAATCCAGTGCAGCAATTTATTCTTGGACAAACGCATTAAGGCTAAGAGCATCCCTAAGATGATCCCGATTAACACTGAGAAAATCGTGATCACGATGGTATAGCCAACTCCCTTAATAAAGTAAGGAATATATTTAGTCATCGTGTTCGTCTTCTGCGCTGTCTTCATATACTTAGCTGCTTCAGGCAAGTATTTCTTATTAATCAAATCTTTTTGTTCAACGCGATTAATAGTCTTGTTCACAGCAGCTACTAAGTCATTTTGTCCTTTAGCAATTGCTACTGCGTTACCAGCTTGTTGTTCACGCAAGTCACTTCTCACAGCCATCAAGCTATTGTCGTTTTGTTGGTAGGCCTTAGCAGTCATTTCTTCCATGACAATGCCAGAGATCTTATTAGATTTTAATGCCAGAACTAAATTGTTGATTTTGCCTAAGCCTTTAACCTTAGACTGTTTCATTTGCTTTTGAATCAAAGAATACTGAATACTACCAGTTTGCGCACCGACAGTTTTACCAGCAAAATCTTTAATTTTTTTGTATTTGGCCTGATCGCGTTTGTTAATTAAGAAATATTCGCCACTTGGCTTGTAATAAATCTTAGAAAAATCAACGCTCTTCTTTCTCTCGGGATTAGGTGTCATAGCCGAAATAACCATGTCTACCTTGCCTGTCTCTAGCGCTACCAAAAGTGAATCAAAGCTCATGTTTTTAATAACTAGCTTTGCATGTAAATCCTTGGCAATATCTTTTGCCAACTCGATATCAACCCCCACATATTTGGTATTGCCATTTTCACTGGTAGTAAACTCCAGTGGCGGATAATCCGCTGAAGTGCCCACTACTAATTCTTTCGACTGCTTAATTTTTTTCATCACTGAGCCAGTCTCAACCTCCTTATTGGCTGCATTAACAGGCTGATTAAACAAAAAAAGAGTCGAAAGCATAGTAATGAAAGCAAGAAAAGTCTTTATAATTTTAGCTTTTTTCATAAACTCGCCCAATTCTTTTAAAATATAAACATATGAAATTTGTTAATTATTTTTTAATTATAAAGAAAGATGATTCTTTGTGCAAACAAAAAACGTAATCATTCTACAGATTACGTTTTCTCATTCTTATTTAGCAGCTGTAATTTGCCATGGTATCGCACAAATGATGTAAATAATTACCCCAGCAATTACATATTCCAAAAAGACGCTACTGCCAATCTCAAGCAAAAAGCCAAATTCGATATTATCGACATTAAAGATTACTGGCACAAGTGCTAACAAGCCTGAAATCAAAATTAGCCAAAAACCTGCCCACATGCCAGCAGCCATCGTATCATGAATCACCATTCGAATTGTAGCCCGCGACTTCATATCGTTGAGTAGCGAAACCATTGTAATAATGGTAACAATAATTATTATCAAATTAACGATAAACAATAAACCAGCAATATTTGCTCCTAAAGTGATCACACTTAAATTGAAGGCTTTAATAATCGCGTAAGGTGCATTAGTTCCCTGCTTTTTCAGTTTACGGTTAACTTCCTGTGCCCCACTTGACGAGCCTTTAGCAATTCCTTGATCGATATCGCTTAAAATCTGATTAGCCAGTGGCAAACTAGTAACCTTAAACCAATGAATGCCCAAAGAATAATCAATAATATGGTCGGCAATTGGTTGAGTTTGCGTATCCGATAGTAAGTTTGAATTATCTTCACTATCTGCATTAATCAAATCAGCTAGGCTATCATAATTTTTATTCACTTGGCGAACAACTACTGCCCTATTATAGCTAGTCCTAATCTGTTTTTTCATAAAGATTGGATTTAAAAAAGTAGCTGTAATCAATGACAATGCAGCAATCAAAAAGATGACGAAAGCCAACAAACGTTTATATTGGTTATTTTGCTCATAACCCATTCGTCGCAAATCAGCTCTTTTGCCTTCAACCATGGCGACTCCCCTTTAGCTGAAAATTTCCTTGCCTTCATCGAACATTGTATCAATTGCTCGGTGAACAACTTCCATATCAGCAGTTTCAATAATTTCATGTCCTTCTTTTAAGGCTTGATCAATTTCTTCAGAAGAACAATGCAAGAAACTGAACATCAATGCACTTGTTGCATAGTTAGCAAGAGCTTCGGCCGTTAAATGATGCTTTTTGCGATCATGATATAGACGGCCAATACCACTAGTTACAAACGCAATTCCTGTCTCAAGTTCGCTTTCGTCAACGTTAATGTCATCAAATAAATGATTTTCCTTAATCCATTCATTAAGCATGATTCCCCAATTATCTAGGGTAGCATTGCTAACAAAAGCTTCAGAAATAATACGGTCCAAGCCCTCATCGTGCATCCCCAAGATAGCAATCGTATAAATAAATGCCTTAGTTCTAGCATAAGGAAGATTGCTATTAGCCATGTCATAATTATTAACTTGTTGACCTAGAGTATTAAAAAGATTACGAATAATGTCGTTAGTTAACTTAGCCTTATGAGGATAGTATGACTGCAGTAAGGATTTTGAAATGCCTGATTTTTCTGCAATCATTTGCAAAGAAACATTATCCATTCCATTTTCTCTGATCAGATGGAAAGTATTACCTAGAATAACTCTCCGTCTCTTCATGTTTTTCCGTCGTGCCATAGTCTATTCCTCTAACTTTCTCTTTTTCTTTCTATACAACACACATCAATTATATCAATCATTACTATTTAGACATAGTTTTATGACTTATCTACCCGATTTTTTGAATAAAAAATAATCCTCATAGTGAGGATCATTTTTTATTCAAATTATCAATAAGAATTTTACTTTAAACGGTTTTGTTCGTCAAAGATTTGGTGGATTGAACGATCATTGTATACATAATCGATACCACGAGCAAGCAATTGGTCTACGGAAATTCTGACCATTCTGTCTGGGTAGCGCTTGTGCTTAATGGTATCAGTAACTACGATTTGCTCAATTGGTAATTCATTAAGTACTCCAGTAGCATTCTTAGAAAGAAGTGCGTGGGTTGCGGCAACGTAAACTTTCTTAGCACCAGCTGCCAAAACTGACTTAGTTGATGAAGAAATACGTGAACCTGTATCAATCAAATCATCAATGATGATACACTTTTTGTCCTTAACATCACCAATCATGTCGTGGACCTCAGTATCATAGCGAGCACCTCTTTGATCAACAATTGCAATCGGTGCATTGAAGTATTGACCAAAGTTACGAGCAAGCTTAGCGCCTGAGTGATCAGGTGAGACTACAACGATATCATCATCTTCCTTGGTAGCAATTCCGTTATCTAAGAAGTATTGACCAAGAAGTGGAATGGCATGTAAGTGATCAACAGGGATATTGTAGAAACCTTGAATTTGTGAGGCATGTAGATCAACAGTAATTAAACGATCCATGCCAGTCAATTGAAGCAAGTTAGCCACTAACTTAGCGGTAATTGGTTCACGTGAACGAGTCTTGGTATCTGAACGTGAATATGCCAAGTATGGTACAACCACGTTAATTACATGAGCTGATGCACGTTGAAGTGCGTCCAAAACAATTTCAAGTTCCATGAAGTTTTCGTTAACTGGATCTTGGATAGATTGAATTACGAAAACATCACAACCTCTGACAGATTCACCAATGTTAACTTGGATTTCACCATCGCTAAAGTGGTGAACCGCAGTTTCGATCAATGGTTGGTGTAAGATTGCCGCAATTTTTTCATTTAATGCAGGGTTACCACCTAAGCCAATAACTTTCATTGGGTGCAATAATTGATGAAGTTCTTCCTTGTTCATTATTTACCTCTTCTGAATAAAAATCGTATACACCACCATTATATACAAAAAGGCACCTCTATTGAAGAGATGTCCATGTTTGCAATCAATTTTATTGACGCTTTCTTTTAAAATAAAACAAAATGATGCCAATGATCAATGCTAATTCTGGCACGACTAAATTACTTAAGCTCAGATTTAAACCGTGCATGAAATATATCAAACAAACTGCAGCGATCATCAATGAAATTGCAATATCTTATAGATTAATTCTTCCAGCTGATCTTGTAATTACACTAACTACCAGTATTATTATGCCTAGCACAATTAATATTCCAGCTACAAATATCAATACTGATGAAGTACCAAACTTGTGATAAACAGGAATTGCACCTAAAAGTAAAACAATCCCAAAAGTGATAAAAACTATACCGGCATTGAATAGATTTAATGTTTCTGCCCTATTTTGAAAACCAAATATAACAGCAACTGCAGCAACTATCACGTTAACCAGCAATACTATCCACATTACCTACAAAATCCTTTAATCAAATCCAGCAGTTTTAAACTGCGCACTGCATAACTATCATGTGTCTGCCGTGGCATAATCACCAACCGCGCATTGGGCATAAATTGGCTATACCAACGTACATGCTCAACCTTAACCCAGTCTTTTTCACCTACTACACAAAGAGTTGGCGTAGTAATCTTCTTCAAGTCATCTACTGAAATAAAGGACTCAGTCAACTCTACGCGGCTGTCACGATCAAGTCTCAAAAAGCGATGAAAGCCTTCCGTTAAGTAGTGATATGGTCTAATGCCTGCACCATTAACGAAAACGCCAGCTACAATCATCTTCTTAAAGATCGTTGGATGTTTTCTAGCTAGCATCATAGCTACTAAGCCACCAGCATCAAAACCAAAGCAGTAGCATCCCTCAATGCCGGTCTGTTTAATAAAGGTGTAAACGTCTTCTACTTCAGTTTTATAGTGTTCGGCAATATCGCCTTCGCTTAAACCGTGTCCCCGCATATCGAGCACATAAACGGTATAGTAAAGAGAAAGTGGAGCGATGATCTTATCAAACATGCCACCATCCAAATGGTGACCATGAAGCAAAAGTAAAGGTGCCCCTTTACCCAACTTGTGATAATACATTTCAACTCCGTTTACTTTTTGTCTCATAATTTCCCCTATTCACTATCACGCAAAGCTTGCTGTCGTTCTAGCTTTTTGCGCATTTTTTCTTCCTCGCGGTCTTTCATCATTGTACTGATAATTTTGCTCCAAACCCGGTAATTTCCCCGGAAATTATCCGCAACTTTTTTAATATTAGGCTGGTGAATAATACTGCCCTTTCTCTGCCAGTAGTGGTAATAAGGTTTTTGCGTGTAGTAGACGCCTTTAGCCACAGAAATATATTTAACGTTAAAAATCTGATCTTCCAGTAGTGAAATATCCCTATCAAACTTCAAATGATATTTCTTAATAATGGCAGTTTTATAGGCCTTGTTCCAGCTATATCCTTTCATTGGTGAGCTAAAGACATTAGTCAACTTCAAATAAGTTTCACCGCGCGTTAAATAGCCACCTTCTGGTCGACCAACAACGCGTTGCTTTTTGTCAGGATAATCCATCCAATAGCCACATGATACTAAGCTGACATCTGGATGACTTTCAAAAGCATGAATAAAAAAGGATGTGTAGCCTGGATCCACCCAATCATCACCATCATGAAAGGTGACATATGGTGTGTCGAGATACTGCATCCCAACATTACGTGCATCGGATGGGCCGCCATTTTTCTTTTTAATTATTTTAAAATATGGAAAACGATTGGCATAGCTTTCGGCTACCTCAACCGAATTATCTGTTGAGCCATCATCTACTACAAGCAATTTGAAGCACTTGTCAACTTGATTAAGCAGAGCATCAAAAGCACGTGGCAAGTATTGCGCCGTGTTATAAACAGGCATGATGATGGTTAACTTAGGCACTTGTAACATATTGTCCCCCTTTGTTGCTCTTTATTATACCATCTTCAATAATAAGGTCGAAATTAAGAAAGTTTTACGTGTTGTTTAATTCACTTTTGAAAAATATTTAGTATAATGTTCCGTATTACAAGAATAAATATTCGATCAAAAAGGAAGAAAAGAAGAAAAAATGAAGAAATTTATCACACTACTCACAGCAATGTTATTAAGCGTGGTCGCGATGATCTCATTTACTAAGCCAGTATTAGCAGATGATGATACACCTGTAGTTACCTTAGGTACATCATTAACTGATGCGCAAAAGCAAGGCACATTAAAGACCTTAACTGCCCCACTAAACGGTGGTAATTATCAAACAATTACTGTTACCGGCTCAGATCTGGTTAAATATTTAAATCCCTCTGGTGATAATTTCACCACTTCATCCGGTGTTTGGTCCAGTGCGATGATCCAAAAGACCAGCTCAGGCAGCGGAATCAACGTTAAAATTTTAGACTACGATGGTAAAAATAATATCACGACTATTACTGCCAACCAGTACAAAAACGCAGCCCTGACCGCCGGCATCAGCGATGCCAACATTTATGTTACTAGCGCTATTCCAATTGATGGTTCAGGGGCATTAGCTGGAGTTTATGCTGCCTATGCTAAAAATGGCAATGCATTAAATCAAAAGCAAGTTAATGCCGCTCAAGATGAAATGAATACCTTGTCTGGGATTACCCAAGATAATAAAAACAAAAAAGGTTATTCAGATGCTCAATTGAACAATGCGGTTGCCGGTGCCAAGAATGAGATGGCTAAACAAGGGCAAAACATTACCGACAGTCAAATTCGCGACATTGTCAACAATCAAATTAATATTAACCACTTAGGTGACACCATCAACAACAATCAAAAAAATCAAATTGTCAATCTTCTAATTGAAATTCGTGATTCAGGGGCATTGAAGGACGGTAACTTCAAGCAACAGGCTTCGAAATTATCCAGTCAGATTCAAAATGGAGCTAAAAATATCTTCAATAAATTTAATACCCAAGAAAACCGCAACTGGTTACAAAATTTGTGGGATCAAATCGTTAAGTTCTTTAGTGGTTTGTTCGGCGGCGTTATTTTAAATTAAAAAAGGCTACAGTGTAGCCTTTTTTCTTACATTTTTTGATCCATATAACGGTTCAATTCATGATCGACAAATTCATTACCGCGATTATTAGCGTGACCTTTCGTCCATTCAAACGTACTATCAGGAAATTCCTTTAATAACCGATCTAATTCCTGCCATTCCGCCACATTAGCCAATGGTCCAGAAGAACGTCTCCAACCACGTTTTTTCCAGCCTTGTAGCCAATGCTTATTAATCGCATTCAACACATACTGCGAATCAAGAACAAATAATAGATGTTTATCGTTAAAACCAAGCTCAAGCAGCTTTTTTAGTGCATTAATCAATGCTGTCTGCTCCATCTTATTGTTAGTAGCACCATATTCACCACCGGAGCCATGAACTTTCTGGTCATCCCATTCAATTAAATAAGCCCAGGCTGCTTTATCGGTCTTTTTAACGTGACCGCCCTTATAAACACCAGTATTGCGCGTGCCACCATCAGTATAAGTCACCGCAAAGAAGTCAGCAGGATTGCTATTAACACGGTTATACTGCTTCGCCTTTTTTCGCGGTGCTTTTTTTATTTCCTGGCTCTTTTGTTGCACCCTTTTTACGGCGTTTTGTAAATTATCTTCACCTTTTTGCAAGATATCGCTCTGAGTTTGGGCATTCCAATCTAAGTAATCTGTGGCATCGGTAATTTGTTCAAATGATTTATATTCAGCGCCAGAGAAGCCATCAACTTGTTCTTTGGCTGCATCCCAAGTCCGATATATTCCCGGAGTACGTCCTTTTTTGACTGCATAAAACTTCATTTCTACCTCTAAAATTCCAAAATCTTTACCCAATGGTAAAATATACTTATTGCATAACTTTTATTATAGGAAAAAAGAAAGAGAAGGTGGTAAAAATGTTTTTCAACACAAAAAAATATGCTGAAGAAGTTGAAAAAGATCATAAACATGACCTCCAAGAAGAACCTAGCATGTTTAACATGATTTCTTTGGGGCTGATGGCCACCTTCGCTCCCACGCGAATTTTCCTCAAATTACACAAGCGCCATATTGAAAATAAGGCAAACATTGAAAAAAGCGATCTAAAACAAGTACCCATTATTTATTTCCATGGCTTTCGCGGCGGTGATTATACCACTCGCGTGATGGTGAAACACGCTACTTATGACAAGGGCAATCCCAAGTTTTTAAAGGTAACCGTTGATTTATTAGGAAATTTCAAATTAGAAGGAACTTGGACTAGTGACAAGCATCCTATCGTGCAGGTTGCTTTTCGCCAGCGAATAGTCGGTATCTATGGTATCGACTATTATCTCAACTTCGTCCTGCCCTTTTTAGCTAAAAGATATGGTTTTAAAAACTATATTGCAGTCGCTCATTCATTAGCCTGTCCATGTATTATTCGCACTGAAATGAAGCACTACCGCAGCAAAACGTTCCCACATTTAAAAAAATGTGCCTTTATCGCTGGTCCTTTTGACGGGGTCACTTACTTGGGCGATATCCCAAACGTCAACTATTTGACCGAAAGTGGTCGGCCTAGTGTCATGAACCCGCACTACCTTTATTTGTTTTTTAATCGGCGCAAATTCAATCCTGATATCTCGGTCTTGAATATTTATGGCAACGTTTTAGATAACACAAATACTGATAAATTCATCTCTGTTGTTTCCGCAAAAAGCATTCGCTATATCCTTGCCCCAAAAGCACATTTTTATCAAGAAGTAGAAGTACGCGGTAAAGATGACGCCGAACATAGTTGGATGCATGACAATCCGTTTGTAATCGATATTATTGACAAGTTTCTTAAATTAAAAAAGTAGTTTAATTTTGGAGGAGTTTATGATCTGGTGGCATGACTTTGTTAGAATCATTATCATTACCAACACAATCCTAGCCTTCTACGTTGTCTTCCACCGTAGAAGATCCGTTTCAACCACTTGGGCTTGGTTAATCATCCTGTTAGTATTACCAGTAGTCGGGATTACTCTTTATGCCTTCTTTGGTCGGGGTATTTCCCAGGAAAATATTTTTGCCATCAATAAGCAAAAACACATTGGCTTGAGAAATGTTCAAAAATCGATTGCTAAAGCACCTAAAAATACTAGTCCTTCTGACACTTCAAAGGCTGGTAATATAGCAATTAACTTTTTTAACCATCAACAAGAAGCTCCCCTAACTAAAAATAATCAGGTCAAGCTCTATACCGAAGGTGAAACCTTCTTTCATGACATGCTTAAGGACATGGTACGAGCTAAGGAAATAATCAATGTTGAGTTCTACACTTTTTATAGCGACAATATCGGCAATCGTGTTTTGCAACTATTGATTAAAAAAGCAAAACAAGGAGTTAAAGTACGCGTAATTTATGATGCCTGGGGTTCAATGGGAGCTACTAAAGCATGGTTCGATCAATTGCGGGCAGCTGGCGGGGAAGTTTTGCCTTTTGTCACTTCACGCAACATGATCACCCGTTACCGCATTAACTACCACTTGCACCGCAAGATTGTTGTCATCGACGGGCGAATTTCTTGGACTGGCGGTTTTAATATTGGTGATCAATATTTAGGCAAAAAAAAGAAGTTTGGTCATTGGCGTGATAGTCAGGTAAGAATTGTTGGTTCTGCCTCTCTGCTTTTGCAAGAGCGTTTCGTCATGGACTGGAACGCCTCTATCACTAATAATCAACAGCTCATCCGTTTCAATTCCACTCTATTTCCTGATCTTGATGAAAAAAACATCCACGAAGGCGACGTTGCAACGCAAATCATTTCAGATGGGCCTGATCGTTATGCACCATATATGCGTAACGGTATGATGCGGCTAATGCTTTTGGCACGCAAACGGTTATGGATTCAAACACCATACTTAATCCCTGATGATGCCGTTTTTGCTACGTGGCAAACAATTGCCTCATCGGGTGTTGACGTACGAATTATGATCCCATGTAAGCCAGACCACCCCTTTATTTATCGCGCCACACAGTGGTATGCCAACGAATTAACTCGCTTGGGTGTCAAAATTTATATCTACGAAGATGGCTTTTTACATGCCAAAACGACGATTGTCGATGACCATTTTTCTTCAGTTGGTTCAATGAATCAAGATTTCCGTTCTTACAACTTAAACTTTGAAGATAATGCCGTTTTTTATGATAAAAAGTTCAACCAGAAAATGGTGGCAGCTTTTGAAGAAGATATGAAACACTCGCATTTACTAACTAAGGAAGAAATAAAAAAGCAAAGTCGCGCATTGCGGACTTTGCAGGCATTCTCGCGAATGCTTTCTCCAATTTTGTAATTACATCATTGATTGAACTTCGACAGGAATTTCTCGACCAGCATATTCTTGTAATTGCTTAATTACGCTATTAACTTCATTATTAAAGCGCATCATATAAGCCTTACCATCGCTAGTTCGAAAAATCGCCATCACTAATGGCTTCTCTTGGTTGGGGATCTGGATTAAAGTAACGCTGGCTAAATCATCATACTTAACTGTACGCTTGAAGTAGCCTGAAACGACCATCCGCTTTTTACTAAATCCTGAAAAACCATCGACAATACTAATTAAGATAAAAAGAGCCAAGAAGACGCTCAGGCCTGGATCACCTTTTTCAATGTAATTCCATGTAAAGCCCAGCCAGATAAAAATTAGCGCCCAAACAACTGAGGAGATACGATAGCGACCACGAAAATCAACTTTAGCTTGCCAATACCAACTATAACAAGCATAAACTACTAATAAAATATCAATTGCTACATAAAAATACGTCATATATTTCATAAAAATCCCCTCAATTTAGTTATTTTACTCATTATAACAAAACAATGATTTATAATTAAAGTAGTGACTTTCACGGAGGGTGACATTATATGATGGATTTAGCAGAATTACAAACAGATATTAATAATGCCCAACATATTGTATTCTTAACTGGAGCTGGTGTTTCTACCCACTCAGGTATCCCTGACTACCGCTCTAAAAACGGAATCTATGATGGCGTGCAAGAAAGTCCCGAAACTATTCTGAGCGATAGTACGCTATTCAATCGACCTGAATTTTTCCATGAATTTGTCATGAACAACATGTACTTTCCTACTGCTAAACCAAACTTAATCCATGAAAAAATCGCCCATTTTTGTAATGAAAAAGGTAATTTAATTACCCAAAATATCGATACTTTGGATACTAAGGCTGGCAATCAACATGTAACAGAATTTCATGGCAATTTATATAATATTTATTGTACTAAATGTCATCAACCTGTTTCTTATGAAGAATATGCTAAAAGCTATTTACACAAAGATTGTGGCGGAATTATTCGCCCCGGTATTGTGTTATACGGCGAAAACATTGATCCGAAAGTATTAAACCAGTCCGTTGAAATAATGCAAAAATCAGACTTGATCATCATTTGTGGGACGAGTTTTGTAGTTTATCCTTTTGCCCAGCTCTTGGCTTATCGCAAAGGATACGCCAAAATTTACTCTATCAACAAGACAGAAATTCCTACCCCTGGTGTCACGCAAATAATTGGGGATGCATTAACAGCATTCCAGAATTTGAATTAACTTTCCTAGTTTGTTATTCTTAGACTAATTATTTTTAATAAAGGTGTTACACATGACAGAGTTTTTTTACTATGATTACGTTACAATTGAGCCATGGACCTACTTTTTAACAGCTTCAGAAGCCGGCCTAACTTACGTCGGACTTAAAGGAGATGAAACTGTTTCACCTATTTTTAGCTTCTACCCTCACCGCATGTTGGTGCGAGACCCTAAAAAGATGGCACCTTATATCAAACAATTAAAGGAATATTTTGCTGGTATCAGAAAGAATTTTGATGTTCCTATTGATATTTCGGAATTCGGCACTGAATTTCAACGAAAGGTATTAGCCGTTGTCCAACATATTCCTTATGGTGTGACGTTAACTTATGGTGACGTCGCCAATTCACTAGCCGAAGCCACATCTTCTCGCTCAGTTGCACACGCCGTAGCATTAAACCCTGTTTTGATTTTTATTCCTGACCAAAGAGTTATTTTATCCAACAATAAAGTTGGGACTTATCGTCTGGGACAAAAAGAAAAAATCAGATTAATTAAATTAGAAAAGAAGCAGCTACATGTCAATTCTTAAACTATATGCACCCTTTTTTTATGGCAATAACTGGTTACATGTCCTAACCAGTGGCAAAGACTGGATGATCATTCTGACTTTAATCTTGATGGAATGCTTGTTATCAGTCGACAATGCTGTCGTTTTGGCCGCACAGACACAGGTGCTACCTAATAAAGCTGAACAACGCAAGTCCTTGGTTTATGGCTTGTGGGGTGCTTATTTATTCCGCTTTATTGTTATCGGAATCGGGACTTATCTGATCAACTTTTGGGAGATTAAATTAGCTGGTAGTATTTATCTTTTTTACCTAGCCTTTAAATTCTTCTATGATCAACGCCACCCTAAACAAGCTGCCGAACATGAGAAAGAAAAAGAAGAGCGCGAAGCAGCTCGCCACAAAGGCAAAAAGAAAAAGAGACATGTACTATCTCTTTTCTGGCGTACGGTTATTTCAATTGAATCAATGGATATCGTCTTTTCAATTGATTCTGTTTTAGCTGCTTTAGCCGTGTCTGATAACCCCGTTGTTGTTTTAATCGGTGGCATGATCGGTATTCTCTGTATGAGAGGAGTTGCCGAAATTATCATTAAATTAATGGATATTATTCCAGAATTGCAGCCAATGGCTTACTTATTGATAGGAATCATCGGTTTAAAATTGCTACTAGCTCTGCCACCATTGAGATTTGAGTTGCCAAACACCGTTTTTGCAATTATTGTCTTTGCGATCTTAATTTTGACAATTCTCTTCCACTTTTGGAAAGTTAAAAAACACGGTCACAAACATATTTAACTGTTTAGCGTATTTAATACATATTCTTTGAGTACAACTGCTTGGTTGTGCTCTTTATTTTTGGCACCAAATAAGAAAAGAACATCTTCTTTAGCCAAATGCTTCTTTACATCTTGCAAAAATTCCGCTGTATAATCATTATGATTAAGTTCTTCAATATACTTTTGCTTAAACTCAGGGAATTTTTTATCTTCATGATTAAACCACTGACGCAATTCCTTACTAGGGCCAATTTGTTTATCCCATTCAGCTAAATCGGCCTTAACTTTGCTCATTCCCCGTGGCCATAAACGGTCAACTAAAATCCGATAACCAGCAGGTTGCTCATGGTCATAAATTCGAACTAATTTAATTTCTGTCATTATTTTTTATCTCTTTTCTAGAAAGGTCAAAAATGAATTATTCAACTTATTTTTCTACTAACACTACCGATTATATTGCAAAAGACCTAATTGGGCGAATGCTTACTTTTGATAATGGTCAAGAAAAATTAGGCGGCTATATCGTGGAAGCAGAAGCATATATGGGTAAAAAGGATCGCGCTGCACATTCTTATGGCGGTCGTCGTAGCCCAGCGAATGAAGGACTTTACGGCAAAGGCGGAACGATCTATATCTACGCGCAACGTCAATATTTTTTCTTTGATGTTGCCACTAGGGTTCAGAATGAACCACAGGGTGTTTTAATCCGTGCAATCGATCCCACTTTAGGAATTGAGGCCATGATCAAGAACCGTCATGGTAAAGATGGCGTTCTTTTGACTAATGGTCCCGCAAAAATGATGCAAGCTTTTGGTATTCATGATAAGAATTGGAATTTGCACTTTTTATCAGACTCCCCTTTCGCCATTGATCTTGATGATCGTCATAAAAAAATTCCCCAGGAAATAATTGCTGCAGCGCGTGTTGGTATCAATCAATCTGATCCCGTTTGGGCTAACAAGAAATTACGTTTTTATGTAGCAGGAAATCCTTATGTTTCTGATATGAAAAAGAGAAATTATGAAACTAATAATGGTTGGGCTTGACAAATTTAACTTTTTCTTCTAGTATTCTTCATTAGTTAAATATTTTTCCAATGCAATAGAGGTTGCGACAATCACAAGTTAAGTTTGAGTTCGCGAAAACAATGATAGTTAACTTAGGTTTGCCGCCGAAATAGATTTAATATTCGCGTGTTAATCTGTTGGGCTATAGAAGAATATTCTATAGACTGTCCTGGTTAGTCCCCAGGGAGCGCTATAAGATTTGGTTTAAACACTGATGATTATGACCCTCGCAATTCTTTGGAAGAGCGAGGTTTTTGTTTACTCTTTATTGTGTTGGCTTTATGTTAAAACTATTTTTGGAGGTTTTATAATTGAAGTCAAGATTTAGATGGATGGCTGTAATAATGTCTGTCCTACTCAGTTTATTTATCGGTTTTTCTCTTAGTAGCAATCAGACTCAAGCTGCTAAGAAAGATTCTGGCACGTTAAAGATAGGTATGGAGGCAAACTATCCTCCATACAACTGGACTCAGCCAACCAAAGCTAATGGAGCTGTTCCAATTGATGGTTCTAACTCCTATGCTAATGGTTATGATGTTCAAATTGCCAAGATCATCGGTAAACGACTACACAAAAAAGTAATCGTAGAAAAGACTCAATGGGATGGCCTTTTACCAGCTTTAACTTCAGGTAAAATTGACTTAATTATTGCTGGTATGTCTCCTACTGCCGAAAGACGCAAGGCAATTAATTTCTCAGAACCTTATCGTAAAAGTACTTTCGTCGTAATTACTAATAAGGCAAGTAAATATTCTAATGCTAAGAAGTTGACTGATTTCAAAGGTGCCAAGTTAACCGCACAACAAGGAACTTTGCACTACGATTTAATCAAGCAATTAAAAGGTGCTAAAAGAGAACCAGCTATGCGTGACTTTTCAGCCATGCGTCAAAGTTTAGCTTCTGGCACCATTGATGGTTATGTTGCTGAAGATATTGAATTTGAAAGTTACCACAACGTTAACCCTAACATTATTGCAGTTAACTTAAACAAAATGGCTGGCTTCAAAGTTGACCATGACGATTCCGTAACTAGTATCGGGGTTAAAAAGGGTAATACCAAGCTTTTAAATGAAGTTAACGCTACTTTAAGAACTATTTCTAATAAAAAGCGTGATCAATTAATGTCACAAGCCATCAAGGAACAACCTAAGGCTGGTAACGAAACTAAGAAAGAAAACTGGCTAGTTACTACTTGGAAGCAATATGGTGGCATGATTATGTCAGGTATTGGCATGACCTTGCTTTTAGCTTTAGTTGGTACCATTGTTGGTTTCTTTATCGGCTTGCTTGTAGGAATTATTCGTACCATTCCTACTCCAACTACTCGCGGCAAGCGTTGGACTTTGAACGTAGTTAAGTGGTTATTATCTGTTTATGTAGAAATCTTCCGTGGTACACCAATGATGGTTCAAGCAGCCGTAATCTACTATGGTATTGCCCAATTCTGGCACTTGAATTTAAATAGAACTGTAGCTGCTTTGATTATTGTGTCAATTAACACTGGTGCTTACTTAGCTGAGGTTATCCGTGGTGGTATTATTTCAACTCCAGAAGGTCAATTCGAAGCAGCTAGTGCACTTGGTATGACCCACAACCAAAGAATGTGGCATATCATCTTGCCTCAAGCTATTAGAAACTGTTTACCATCAATCACCAACGAATTTATCGTTAACATCAAGGATACTTCAGTATTGAGTATCATCTCAGTTTCTGAATTGTTCTTCGTTGGTACTACTATTGCCAGTCAATCATTCAAGTTCTTCCCAACTTACTTAATGATTTCAGCAATTTACTTGATCTTAACCTTTACTATTACTAGAATCTTCAACTTTATCGAAAAGAGACTTGAAGGTAATAAGAATTACAACTTGATGGCTAACCAAGTCCAAGTTGGTACTCCAAAAGATGCGGAGGCAAATAATTAATGACTGAATCAAACGAAGTAATTTTAAGCTTAAAGCACATGCAAAAGTCTTATGGAAATCACCAAGTATTAAAGGATATTTCCTTTGACATCAATAAAGGCGAAATCGTAACGATCATTGGTCCTTCTGGTGGTGGTAAATCAACTACTTTGCGTTGTATCAACCTGCTTGAAGAACCAACTGGCGGCGAGATCGATTTTCACGGTAAAAATATCTTGCATCCCGGCTACAACCGTAACACCTTTAGATCAAAGGTCGGTATGGTTTTCCAGCAATTTGACTTATTTGAAAACAAAAACGTCTTAGAAAACTGTATGGTCGGTCAAGAACTAGTTTTGAAGCGTTCTAAAGATGAAGCACGTAAGATCGCCCTTGAAAACCTAAAAAAGGTCGGTATGGAGCCTTTTATTAAGGCTAAGCCACAACAATTATCAGGTGGTCAACAACAGCGTGTAGCTATTGCCCGGGCAATTTCCATGAATCCAGAAGTACTTCTGTTTGATGAACCTACTTCTGCCTTAGACCCAGAAATGGTTGGTGAAGTACTTGAGGTTATGCAAAAACTTGCAACCACCGGTTTAACAATGGTAATCGTTACCCACGAAATGGGCTTTGCTAAGAGTATTTCAGACCGTGTACTATTCATCAGTGACGGTATCATTACTGAACAAGGTTCACCGGAAGAATTATTCGACCATCCTAAGAATGAAAAGACCCAAAAGTTCTTGAGTAACTTTAGAAATAATGAATTCTAAATATCACAAAAGTCGCGAAGTTTAATTGCTTCACGGCTTTTTTAGCGTATAATTTATAACAAACTAATCTTTGGAGGAATCAAAATGAATGACAGAGTATATTATTTTATCAAGCCTTATGATGAAAGTCTGCCCATGCCACCAAAAGAAAGCTTTGCGCAGATTTTAAACGAAGCCTATTTGCATCCCTTTAACTGGAAAGCAAGAACGACACGTAAATCTTTCTGGTGGAGCACCTTAATCAACCTTATTCTCGGCATCTTATGTGTCATCCTTGGCCTTTATGCTTTTAATCAAAGTATCAACCCTGGTATCAGAATAATTGATGGCGTTGTTGCAGTTATTGCCTATCTTTGGTTGTTTTTAGCCGGGCTGGGGCAAACTATCAGACGCTTACACGATGTTGGCTACAGCGGCTACTGGTACTGGGCTACCTTCACTGGTTATGGCACAATGTTTATGTTTTACTTAGCACTTCAACCATCTGTCCAACACAAGGTTAAATGGGGCAAGTACTTGTTCAGCGATCAAGATTATCCTGAGGGCGGCGCAAAAAGTAATGTTCCTATACCAACTATTGGTCAAATCTTGAAGGAACACTTCTTTGACTGCTTCAAGTGGGATGCTAGATCTACTAGAACCTCATTCTGGGTAGGTACTGCAATTAGCCAAGTTATCATGACAATCGGCGTACTTGCTTGTTACCTACTTTCTTTCATGCTTTTAGCTCCTTTCAGCGTTACTGAATTTGATTCTGGCGATGCCAAGGTAATCGGTGTAATCTTCATCATTTTTATTATTTTCTTTATTGCGGCAGCTATTTGGGCCTTTTTAGCACAATTAGGTCACACTGTTCGTCGTCTGCACGACGCAGGCTTTAACGGTGGTTGGTGGTGGCTGGGCGTAATTCCTTACGTTGGTCAACTGTTGCTAGCATTCTTGCTCTTCCACCCTACTGTTCAAAATGAAGTTAAATGGGACAAATATTTATTTGATCCAGAAGATCGAATTAGATAGATAAAAATTAAAAAGATCATTCCTATATGGGGATGATCTTTTTAAAACTCATTTTCTATTTTGAATTGAGTTTACAAAAAAAACGCTATTTTTTGCAAACTCAGAATTATTTTTATCTTCTATTTACAAAAAATAGCGCTTTTTTACGTTTTAAATAATATCCTTATTTTCCTTAATGCGAGCTAATTTCCAGCCCGTATCAAAATACGTCTTGCGCGTTTGACGCAAATCATCATAATCACTTTGTAAACTATCAATGGCATCCTGTAAGCTCTTATTTTGCTTTCTAATCGCATTTAGCTCAGGATCATTGATCACACCCTTAAGGTGTACTTGAGCCGCTAAATAGCGCCGACGATGCTCAAATTCTTCTCTCAAAGTACCCAGCGCATCTTCATACTTAACTAGCTTTTTATTGATCTCAGAAATTTGATCATTCAGTTGAATAAACAACTTATAAGGCATATCCGACTTAATTCGGTTGCATTCCGCACAAGCTAAAGTTAAATTATCTAAGCTGTTGTTGTGACTAAGAGAAACAGGATCCTTATGATCTACGCTGCGGCCACGTCTGCCGCAATATTGGCAGCGGTATTTATACTTGGCCCGAATGCGTTCACGATCAATAAAATCAACTTCGTTTAACTGGAAATTGATCTCCAAACCCATTCCCTTTAAATTTTGCTCAAAAGTTACGCCTTGGTTAGGCACATAATTAAGCTTGCCATCTTCGCTTTTAATTACCGCCAAATTCAAATCAGACCTTTTAATCTGTTGGCGGGCGATTTCATTGCCATCATAATCTTGTAAAAAGGCCTCGTATTTTTTACGGTCCTTTTTATTTTTCACAATAAAACCTGATTGATCTTGTTTCTTTGCACCGACAAACGTGTAAAGCAAGCTTTGAGCAAAAGCTGCGACCGCATCATTTGCGTAATCCTCTGGATTCAGGTTGCGCGTGATACAAATGTCGCAAATACTGGTCAACTTAGGATTCATTAACCCCTCTTGCTTAAAATGCAAAGAGTCCATGCGCAGCCCGCATGAACTACATTGAAATTTCACCTAATCATCCCCTAACAATAGAATGCTAAAAGCTATTCGTTGCATCTTATCCTTTCCCGCGAAATCACCTTTAAAAAGATCTGGCAAAATTTTCTTAATAAAGTATTGTACGCAAACTAAATCGTCGAACTTCTTGATCGTTTCAAGACTTTCCTTGAACATTTGCATATAAACCGGGTTAGGATTACCTAATTCGATTTCTCCATAAGCTTCATATAACAAATCTAATTTATCACAGATTGATAAAATTTTACCCTCTAAAGTATCATCTTTGCCTTCTGAGAGACGTTTAGTATAAATTTCTTGAAATTCTTCTGGAATCTCATCCTTAATGAACTTAGTGGTCATTGTTTCTTCAACGTCACCAATCATCTTTCTAAGTTGAGGAGTAGCGTATTTAACAGGTGTCTTAATATCACCGATGAAACGTTCAGTATAATCGTGATTCAAGCTCTTTTCATATAAAGCCTTCCAGTTGATCTTCTTTTTGCCCTTTACTTCTTCAATATCTCCCATCATTTGTGCTAATTCCGCTGTTCTGAAGCAGTGGTCAGCTACTGAGTGGTGATGATACTTGAAGTAGCCCGGTGCTCGATCAATTGACTCTAAACTGTTAAAACCTTGAATGTATGCATTTAATCCCATTTTTTGTCCTCCTCATTTTCCTTAAAATTTTTACTATGTTATCAAAGATTGATTTTCAATGCAAATAAAAAGAGGCCTTTGCCTCTTAAAATCTATGCGCCGGTGTCAGTATCGTTGCCATCGTCGTTAGTGCTGCATCATAGTAATTATTTTTAGGTAATTTTTTAGCAAAAATATATTGCTGCGAAGCAAACAAATTATCATAGCCTTGATTGCGATTTTCATTCACCGCAATATAAATTGGCGCGCTAAAGCTAGCTGATTGATAATTATTGACCGGCTTGCCTTTTAAAGTATAGCCTGCTGTAATTGTATTTTGCTTGCTAAAAAATTTAAGCAAGCGATGTACAGTATTCTTTGCTAATTTATCCTTACTAAATGCTAAATCCATTGGCACCCGGCAAGCATTGGCATAATAATCACCATCATATCGATCAGTGGTAACCCTTCCTTTAACTGGCTTAGCATCTTTTGATGTCAGCCAGGCAAAGTCTGGAACTAGGCCACTCTTATGCTGGTGACTCAACTGATTGAGCCGCTTGAGCATTGTTTTTTTAATTAAGAGCCACCGCGAATCATTGCTTTCACGATAAAATTGATCAAACATTGTCGGCAATACATCTGAAGTCCGCATTAAATTATAATACTTCGACTTAGAATCGGCCCAATTGCCCACCGTTAAAGCGTGCGTTGTCGGATTATATTCATAACGCAAAATATCGGCAATTAATTTTTGCCCTTGCCGCTGATATGCTGGGTTTTTCCATCTTTTAGCCGCTAAAAACAAAGCTTTAGCAATAAATAAGTCCCCATCAGTAGCGCTATTGTGTTCACTGCTCCATTTTCCATTTTTCTTTGTTTGCCGCCAAGCCATCAATTGCGTATTACGATCCCGGTGTTTTAAATAATACTGCACTAGCTTAGCAAAGTTGCTTTCTTTAACTGCTGGATCATGCGCCGCAATAAACATCCCATATCCTTGGCCTTCAGATAAAACCGTCACTTGTTCCTGCTTAGGCGTGGTATTAATATAGGCAAGATTCTTTTCTTCAACTACATAATTTTTATGCCAAGAATGTAGAAAAAAATTACGCACCGCTGAATTATTATCTGCTCTGATATAGATCATAATACCGGTAAATGCAATCGTTACGAGTAAAAATCCTAGTAGCATCCATCTTTTTTTCATCTCATCACCTAATCCGCAAATCTCTTAGTCTTAACCCATTTAGTACTATCACGATGAAAAACGCGATCTAGCATTACTGAAGTAACCGCATGAATTGATACAATGATGAACAATTGCGAATAAGTAAAATATGATGCTAAGGCTAGCCAAATCTGTTCGTCAGTTGCCTGCCCATATTGCGTAGTCATCGCTAGGTTAATTTGCAAAATATAAAGCAAAACCATCAATAGCCAATTAAAGAGCAGAATTTGAGCTAATAAAATATTACTCCGCGAAATTGTAAATGGTATTACTACTGCAGGATTCCAAAGATGGACGATTAAGGCAATCAAATTAGAAAAAAAGATCAGATCTGATAAAACAATCGCCAAATTAAACCAGAAAAAAGTGCAGGAATAATAGACAGTCTCTAATTTAACCCGCCAGTTGCTTTTATCAAAAAGATGGCAAAAATTATTGATCACCACTTCATAGTTACCTTTAGCCCAACGCAAGCGCTGGAAATAATAATCTTTTAAGCGTTCTGGTTCTTGCTGGAAGGCTTCAGAATTATAGGCTAAGGCAATCAAACTACCTGAGCCCATAATTTTAAAAGAAATATCAGTATCTTCGGTCAAAGCGCCATTGCGCCAGCCGCCAATTGATCTGACATAATCAGTATTAATAATAAAGTTAGTCCCTGGAATACGACCAATCTTAAATAATTGCCAGATACCGCAGTGTTGAATTCGCTGGGTAACAACAATTTCCTGATTGATACACTTAGTTAAAAAATTCTGCCGCGCATTTCTCGTCTTATTGCGACCAAAAGCAGCCTTATATCTCACCGGATTTTCCAAAATCTTTTTAATTAAAAAATACAAAGCATTTTCTTCTGGCATGGCATCTGCATCATATACACCAAGGTATTCTCCTTGGGCAATCTTCAAAGCATCATTTAATACACCAGCTTTGCCACCACTACCTGTTCGTTCAATTACTTGAACATTGATTTTCCGTTCAGGATATTGCTTGATTATTTCCCGGGCAATTTTAGCAGTATCATCAGTACAATTATCAGCATAGATTAAAATTTGTAACTTATCAGCCGGATAATTCAAATTTAAAATTGCCTGCGTAGTTTTACTAATAACTAATTCTTCATTATGAGCTGGTACAACTAACGTAACTTTTGGGTAACGCTTAAGTGGCGTGATTTTAACTAAGAGCTTGCTGTGCTTTAACCAAAAGAAAACTGCACCACTTAAGGTAACTAGAGACATCAACAAAGAAAGCCAAATCGAGATTAACGTTAAAATTTGTAATGCTTCACTCATTTTTCGCCTTTTTTCCTTTTTTATTGATTACCGTATTTTCAACATTAAAGTAAATGACAAACGCACAAATAAACATAACTATGAAAGCAAGTAAAAAGATGCCTGAAATGCTTAAAGCTAAGAAATAAAACCAATTAGTCATTTGCTTCAGCCTTTAAATATTCAACAATTAAGTCAGTTTCCAATTCGCGGTCCAAATGTTTTACAATCACATTTGGATCTGTAAAACGATCCACGTTTGTTTCATCAATTCGCTGACTCGTCCATTTCAAGCCTCCGGGAAGATCATCTTGCACTTTTTTTAATTCCGCAATTGTCTCCTGATTAATCTGCTTGATAATGTCATCTCTTAATTCAGGCGAAATAATAAAAAAAGTGGCATCTCCTAAATAAAAGAGTTCCTCAGCTGCTAATCTTCTCTTTTTTAAGATATCAGCTAATTTTTCTAAATACTGCGCGTGCTCTTCTGGATGAAGTTGAGCAAACTGTTCGTGGTTAGCCCAACGCAACATTGATACATGCATCCATAAATGTAATTGTGGCCGTTCTTTAATATTACTAATTACTTTTGAATAAATTTTATTAGCAGTGTAACGTGTATGCATTTTTAGAGTGCCATTGTAGCGTTTAAGGTAATTGCGAATACCTTGCCGATTTTTACTAATAAAACGCCAATCTAGGACATAATAGCGCAACACCGTTAAAAGCCCTGCCTCTATCGGAAAAGCTACCACTAAAAACCACTTTGCTTCTGTAGGAATTACAACATATCCCAGCACTAAAAAGCCCGCTGCAATCGTCGTTAACAAAATTATCAGCCAGCTAACCATTATATTAGGCAACAATAATCCCGTCATAATAGCTAAAATTAGAATTAAAAATAAGCCATTGACGATATTTGCCGAATATTCTTCCACTTGAAAAACAGCAATTACTGGAAAAAGTATTGCTGCAACGAGATCTAAATAGATCAAAATATTGTATTTATTATTCTTATTCATATATCTAACTATCTATATCCTATATATTATTTATAAAAACCTAAGTTAAATTATATTCAAAAATCTTTTTATGTCCATGTGCTAAATTAATTTTTTCAGTAAGCACAAAAAAAGCTAGAGGCGTCAGCTCCTAGCTTTTATTTCAATATTATTAAAGACTACTTGTTTTCATCTTTTGCGGCCTTGTTCAAGAAAGCAACAACTGCTGCTACGTGAGCAACACGCTTCTTTGCGTTTCTCTTGTTCTTAGGTCTTTGGTTTGGTTCACAACCAGTGTTGTAATTTTCACCTTTACGCATATGCTATACTTCCTTTCAGATTTTCGAAAATCTAGTATAGTTTACCATGTCCAGCCCTTCAGATCAAGTCTTCATGCAGATTCAAAATTTTTCGACAGATGCAGGACAACAATATAATTTAAGATTCGCGTAGCATAACTAGCATCTTTTTGGAAACTTTTAATTGCCTTTTTAGCTAAATCAACTCGATCAGTAATTAAGCCATCAACTTGTTGATACATCATCTTCTTCATTAATTTTTCGTCATTAACTGTCCAGGCATAAACAGGACGATCCTGCAAATGGGCTTGCCAAATAAAGTCTGAATTCAAGGTAGAATATTCCATTGAATATCCACTAGCAACACTTTGCGGATAAGTAAAATTATAAGGTTGAATGTAAAAGACAACCAAACGTGGATTAATTAAGTGCAGTCCTTCAACCACGCGATAGTCGAGTGATTGTACTTGATACGCATTTTTAAGAATCGTTTTGCCATATTTTTGATTAAAGCGCTGCAGCATTTTCTTCGAATCTTTAGCCGTCGTTTTAATTTCAATTAGCAATTTTTGATGCAGTCTTTTGGCTTCCTCAAGATATTGATCAAAGCTAACTAACTTAGCATGATAGCCGTCTTCTTTGGCAGTTAACTTTTCTAATTGCCGTAAAGTTAAATCATTCGGGGCTTTATTAACTCCCGTTAGCTTCAATAAATTCTCATCATGAATTACGATAAATTTTTTATCCTTAGTTTCATGAACATCAATTTCAACGTAGTCTGGCTTTTCTTTAGCCGTTTTTCTTAATGACTGTAACGTGTTTTGTACGCCATTTTTATCATCAACGCCGCGATGAGAAATAATTACTGGCGCTTTAGCATTTACACTAGTCAAATATAAATAATTAGTGGATATTGCATTAATCATTACTAGTACAAACACAACTAATGTACTTAGAATTATCTTTTTAGTTTTACCTGTTTGACTTATCTTTTCTTGCCTTAAAGCTTTCAAAATAATAGATAAGCCCAGTACACTAACATAGACTAACGCTACTTCACTAATAATTTGAACAAGCGAAAGATTGATAATGGCTAAAATTAACGGACATTTCCCAGGTAATAAATCAACTAATAGCTGCAGGCAATACATTGCTAAATAGAAAATTGTCATGACTGCTGCAGATAAAACGGCTAAAACAATAATCCTCCAGCAAATCGTCCGCCAACGGTAGTGCGCCGTTAATCGCCAACTTCTTTTTACTGCTTGCACTGACTTTAAGTGGTCAAAAACGATGATGGGTAAAGCAAATACTAGCCTTGCACCAAGGATCAAAGCGGCTAAATAAAACGCAATCAAAACGGCTAACAAGATTGGCGTTCTCGTCAGATAATCCAAGATAAATTCTGAAATCTGCACTTTGCTTAAAAGTGGTGTTCTAAAGATGACATCGGCTAACGGTACTACCAATAAAAAATAGAGCATCAAAATAAAAAGCGTGCCCAAACGAATTTTTTTGATATTTTGCCAAGTTTGAATAAAACTATTTTTCCACGTAAAAACTTGATGCTTAATATCCCAAACGCCATGAAGTAAATAAGCTAATTGCGCATACAAGATTACTAATAAAAGCAGCAACTCAATTATCAAAATTAAAAAGGCAACCGTATGCGTCGTAATGATCGTCACTACATTTTGATAAGATACGAACGGAATAGCACTAGCCTGCAAAACAAAGGTTGTAATATAGCGAAAAAGTGGAATAACAATAAATTGATTAAATAAACTTAATCCCATAAAAAGTAGCAGATACCGCAGCCAATTTTGGCAAAATTCACGACTACCTGCTTTTATTTCTTTGACAAAAGTCATTGTTCTTCCCCCCCCCTTACATTGAAATCACTTTCTTAATTCTATACTAAAAAAGGACGAGGTCATTCCCTCGTCCCTATGATTAATTTTATTTTTTTAACATTGACCGCCGTTTTTTAGATCATCAGCAGTAATTGCTTCAGGTTCATATTGGGTAACGGTCATCCCACCATCAATAATGCCGCTGTCTGAAGATAAACTCAAAGTTGAGTTGCGTGCATTTACCACTAGACCTGGTTCAAAGAAAGTTGTTTCCGGCTGAGCAGTATACAAGTCAAGACCAGCATTATTTTCGATTGAAATATTATACTTAGGATCTTTTTCAGCAAGGATTACAAACTGGAAGCTGTCGCCAATAGTACAAGTGCCGCCTTTTTTAGAATACTTGGTTGAACCATCATCTAAAGCCAAGATAACAATTTGGTGATCTGCATCCATCTTGCTTTTAATCATTTCTGCAGCATCTGGTTTAATATTGATTGAAATTGCATTCTCTGTCATTTTGTTTCCTCGTTTCAATCTAAATTTTATTAACTTACTTATTTAAGTATAGCACGACTAGTTCCAACTAACTAAAAATATGCTCAAAAATACCGCTAATCTTGATATTTTTTTAAATTTATCATTGCATGCAATAACAAAAAGGCTCAAAATGGTACATAGGGTTTTTAGACGATTGTAATACGTAAGGGGGACCTTTTATGACCGTCTTAAAGAATATTGCTAAAGATAGAATTTTACAGATTACTGTGATCATTACAGTAGTCAGTCTTTTTTTTGCTAAACCGCGGTTTGCGGACATTAATTTCCATACATTATGGTCTGTTGCCGCGATGTTAACGATTATCCAGATCTATGCATACTTGCATGTTCTGGATGTTTTAGCGTACAAGCTTACAAGTATTGCCGATAATACGCGTAAGTTGAACACGCTGTTTTCGTTGTTGGCTGTCATTTCGGGGATGTTTTTAGGTAATGACATTACTGCATTGACCTTGATCCCACTGTATTTAAATATTGCTAAGCGTTATAAATTGCCACAAATTTTGCCTGTTACCTTGATTGGAATGGGAGCAAATATTGGGGCAGCATTTACGCCTTGGGGCAACCCCCACAATATTTTCTTAGTCAGCCGCTTTGATGTCAGCCCATTAAAATTTTTCGAATGGTCTGTACCTTATCTAGTAGTTTCAATGCTAATCATGGGATTAGTCTTTCTGTTTATTCCTAAAGAAGAAATTCCGGTGCAAAAAGCTGAGCCAATCAAGATCAGCTGGCGCCCGACGCTGATAACTACTGCTGTCTTTATTTTCTTCTTCTTTGGTGTTTTCAGAACCATTGATATTATTTGGCCAATGTTGGCATCAATCGCATTAGCCCTCGCAATTAATCCTCGGATTATGCTTAAAATTGACTACGCCTTACTTCTTACCTTTACTGGTTTCTTCATCTTCATCAGCGATATCCAACAAATCCCTGTTATCGTAAATCTAATCCATGGTACTGTTTATTCCGAAATTTCAACTTACTTCGCTTCAATTATCTCCAGTCAGGTAATGAGTAACGTACCATCAACCATTTTAGTTGGTAAATTTACTACTTATGCTCAAGCATTATTCTTGGGTTCAAACATTGGTGGTTTTGGTTCAGCCATTGGCTCAATGGCCAACATGTTAGTTCTTAAGACTTTCAATCAACACGGCAGCGTAAGCAAGAAGAAATTTTTCATTCAATGGACCATTATGCAGTTTGCTGGTTTGATTATTTTAACTGCAGTCGGATTATTACTATTAATCTTCAGAATTTAATATTTTTTGTTAAGAATGCCGCTTTGACATTCTTTTTTATTGCTCAAGAAATTCGAAAACGATAAAATTAAATAAATATTTTATGGAGGAAAAACTATGTCACCTTTAATTTGGATCATTTTAGCTATTATTGTTTTAATCGTGGCTATCTACATCGTAACTTACAACGGTTTACAAAGAGCGAAAGTCTATGCTGAAGAAGCTTGGAGTCAAATTGACGTTCAACTTAAGCGCCGGAATGACTTAATTCCCAACTTGGTTGAAACCACCAAAGGCTATGCCAAGCATGAAAAATCAACTTTTGAGGAAGTAGTCAAATTACGTAATCAATTGGTTAATGTGCCTCAAGGTAACCATGAAGAAGCGATGAAGCTTTCTAACCAAATTACTGATTCTCTGAAGTCAATTTTTGCTTTGGCTGAAGCCTACCCAGACTTGAAAGCTAATCAAAACTTCTTAAAATTGCAAGAAGAATTGACTAACACTGAAAACAAGATCGCTTACTCTCGTCAACTTTATAATTCAACTGTAGCAACATATGATCAAAAGTTGCTTACTTTCCCATCAAATATTGTTGCCAAGTGGCACCACTTTACTAAGATTAACTACTTAGAAACTCCTAGTGAAGAAAAGAATGTGCCTCAAGTTAAGTTTTAATTTTAAGGAAGTTTAACCATGCTTTACCAACAAATTGCTCGTAATAAACGCAAAACGGCGTTAATTATGTTCATCTTTTTGGTGATCTTAGGCTTAGTTGGTGCGGGAATCGGTTATCTTTGGAGCAATAGTCCAACAATGGGCGTTATTATTGCTTTGATCGGTAGTTTAGTCTACTTATTCATCATGTGGCAAAATCCAGCCAACATGATTATGAGCTTGAATCACGCGCAAGAAATTCATGAAGCCGACAATCCGGAACTGTGGCATATCGTAGAAGATATGGCGATGGTGGCACAGGTTCCAATGCCACGGGTCTATATTATTCCTGATCCTAGTCCCAATGCTTTTGCAACTGGTCGGGACCCTGAACATAGTGCGGTGGCAGTTACTCAAGGAATTTTAGAATTACTTGATCGTGAAGAACTCGAAGGCGTCTTAGGGCATGAATTATCACACGTGAAAAACTACGATATTTTACTTTCAACAATTGCCGTGGTATTGGTTGGGGTCATTTCTTTTATCTCTAATATGGCGTCCAATTTTTGGTTCTGGGGCGGCGTGCGCAGTGATGACGACGATGACCGTGACAGTAATGCTTTAGCCATGATTTTTAAAGTGGTTGCCTTGGTCTTCGTTTTGATCTTAGGTCCACTTTCTGCATCCTTGGCCCAAATGGCTTTATCACGTAACCGTGAGTATCTAGCTGATGCATCTTCAGTTAAATTAACACGTAATCCGCAAGGCTTAATTTCTGCCTTACACAAGATTGAAAATAGCCAACCAATGAAAGTAGCTGATAGTAGTAGTGCTGGATTATATATTGAAAATCCATTCCACAATCACGGTTTGACGCACTTGTTTGATACTCACCCACCAACAGCAGACCGCATTAAACGCTTAGAAAATATGTAAAAAATAATCTGGAACTTTCGTCCAGATTATTTTTTTACTTTAAATTGATATTTGCTTGTCTAAACAATTCTGCCCGCATCGCTGCTGGTGTTATGTGGTAGTATTGATTAAATTTCTTATAAAAGAAAGACTTACTCGAATATCCGACTCGACCAATAATCTCTCTAAGTGAAATATCAGGCTGAGCCAGCAATTCACGCGCTTCTTGCATTCTTCGATCATCCACGTGATCCACAAAACTCTTGCCAGTCTTAGCCTTAACCATATTAGAGAAATAATTAGGATTGAAGCCAAAGTATTTTGCAGCGTCAGATAAAGAGACATCGGCAAAATGAAGATCGATGTAATTATCTAAGGTCTTCTTTTCAAACTTAGTTTTATCCAAACTAGTCGGTGTTGCCATGCGCTGAGTTCTAATTGAAATAATCAACATAGTGGTCAACTCAGCCTGAATTAAAGCTTTAGTAAACAAATCATTATTCAAATAACCGCCAATAATATGTTGCATCACTTGAGAAGCACGAGTAATTTGATTATTTTTTAGCCAAAGAACATGTTCATTTTCTAAGCTATCAACGATTTGCTCAATAACTTTAACCTCACGTTCTCCCTTACAGCTAAAATCTTTAAAATACTTGCGATATAGAAATCCACGCTTAAACTTCAACTTTATCAGTACCGTATCAGGTTTTTGACTTAAAATCTCATACTTGCAACCTTCAGTCAGTAGCAAAACATTCCCAGACTTCATTTGAATGATCTTTTCACCACTCTTAATTGTCACAGTACCCTTAGCAATATATAAAATCGTTGAAACATCCATCCGATAGCGATGAATACCAGTATTATGATTTTCAAGGTAGATAGTAAACAGATCAAAATCTGGATTACCAGCTTCCAACTTTATTTCATTCTTATCTGTTGAATTTGACTTTAATACACTTGCCAGATATTGGTCCAAAGCAACAGCTGCCATATGTCCACCTTCCTTAAATTAAATAAAATATGGTAACACTATAATTACATTATAAATCAAAACTTTATTTAGTATTAAGTATTATTTATGATTTGTTCTACTTATAACAAACTTTACCTGTAGACAGTCCCCAAAGCATCTTGTACAATCAAGCTTATGAAAGTAACCGTTAACAATCTTACTTTTTCTTATGAAAAAGAACCTATTATCAATCATCTAAATATTGAAATTCCCCATGGTTTTTCTCTGTTAATTGGACCGACCGGCTGCGGTAAATCTACCTTACTCAAAATTATCGCTGGTTTGTATCCCAAATATGCAGGGCGACTAACAGGTATGGTGGACCTGCACGGACAAAAGGCGGCAATGATGTTCCAAAATGCGGCTGAACAGTTTACAATGCCAACTCCACGTGAAGAAATTGTCTTTGCTTTAGAAAATTTACAGTTAGATGAAGGTGAGTATCAAACACGACTAGATCAGGCAACAGCTTTCACCCAAATTGCAGACCTTCTCGATCAAAAGATTAATACTCTATCAGGCGGTCAGCAACAACGAGTTGCTTTAGCTGTCTTAATAGCTATGGATGTAGATTTATTGCTCTTAGATGAACCGTTTGCCAGTTGTGATCCTAAGACACGTGCTTTTTTGATTAAAAAATTAGCGATTTTAGCTCACAACGGAAAAACTATTATTTTAAGTGACCATGTTTTAGACGATTATGAACCTGTCTGCGACCATCTTTTTGAGTTTACAAATAATCAAGAAGTTATTGAATTAAATGCTAGCAAAAAAATAGCCTTATTTGAACAAAATAAAAAATTGCATGAGCGACATTATCATTTTGTCTTACCTAATAGTGAGCCTATTTTCACTTTAAAACAAGTCCAAATTAGACAAAACAAGCTTTTGCTTAAGCAAAATGAGCTAAATTTGCATTCTGGCACTACCCTAATTACTGGTGCTAATGGTGTTGGCAAGACGTCTTTATTTAAAGTAATGACCAAAATGATTCCGTATACTGGTAATTTTGCTTATTTAAATAAGGAAATCGCTCAAATCTCAGCTAGAAAATATTTAACACAAGTAGCTCAAATTTTTCAAAAAGCAAGCGACCAATTTTTAGCTGTGACTGTCAAAGATGAACTAGAATTAAGTAAAAAGGATAGAAATTTATTTTTTACTGAAGAAAAGGTCAATGAATGGCTAGATAAATTGGGTTTAGCCAAACACTTAGACCAAGTTGTTTATTCTCTCTCAGGTGGCCAACAGAAGAAATTACAGATTCTATTAATGCTAATGACTAAGCATCAGGTTTTATTAATTGATGAACCGCTCAGTGGACTTGACCATAACTCGGTCAAACTCGTTTTAGAATTAATGCGAGAAAGCCAGCAAAAGCTCCACCAGACGTTTTTTATCATTAGCCATCAGATAGACGAGCTAGCTGAATTTTGCGATTACCACCTGATTTTTGCGGATCAGCGCTTAAAATATGTAGAAAGATAAGCTTATGAATCCTAGTTTAAAATTTCTTTTAGCATTTATTATTTCCCTGGAAATATCTTTAAAAGCTAGCTTAGTTACTAATTTGTTAGTAATCACCTTCGCGCTAGTTTATTTAATTATTACTCGAATCAAAATCAAAGAGTTAATCTTGCTCATTATCTTGCCCTTTATTGCTGCTTTTACAATCTTTGCAACGCTCTTTTGGTTTTCACCAACACCAAATGCTTATTATGCTTGGAATTTGTCAACGCGTATCTATGTTTATACCTTGACGATTGCCTGCGTGACACGTAATAACACCGCTACAGACTTTGCCCGATCATTAGAGCAGAACCTGCACTTACCCAGTAAATTTGCCTACGGCGTGCTGGCGGCGATTAACATTATTCCGCAGATGAAGATGGCGGTTAAACAGATCCGAACTAGCGCTATGATGCGGGGCATTTATCTCAGTTTTTGGTCGCCGGTCCTCTATTTTAAAGCAATTCTTGTTGCTTTAAATTCAGCTGACAATCTGGCCCAAGGAATGGAATCACATGGCTATGTCGAAGGGCAAAGAAGGTCGACGATCATCGCTATTCCTTTAACAGCTAGAGATTGGGTAATCTTCTTTACCCTGCTAATTTTGGTTAATATCTCATTGTTTTTGTTCAAATAGGTGAAAAAATGGAAATTATCGAAGGAAAAATGCCTTTCATGGGCTATGAAACTTACTATCGTATTGTTGGTCGAAGAAGCGAAAAGACACCACTCGTATTGCTACATGGTGGTCCCGGCTCAAGTCATAATTATTTTGAGGTTTTGGACAAATTAGCCGAAATTGATAACCGACGGATTATCATGTACGACCAGTTAGGCTGCGGCAAGAGTAGCATCCCTGATGATCACCCTGAACTTTATACTAAAGAAACATGGGTTAAGGAACTCATGGCGTTGCGGGAGCACTTGGCTTTGCGCAAAATACATTTATTAGGACAAAGTTGGGGTGGGATGCTAGCGCTAATCTACATGTGTGATTATCATCCTGTTGGCATTCAAAGCTTGATCTTGTCTTCAACCTTGTCGTCTGCTTCCTTATGGAGCAAAGAATTACACCGGATGATTAAATACTTGCCAATTGAAGAACAGGCGGCAATTCATCGCGCCGAATTGACTAGCAATTTTAACGATCCTGATTACTTAAAAGCTAATGAGCACTTCATGAATCAACATGCAATTGACATGACGAAAACGTGGCCTGAATGCGTTATGCGAAAAAAATGTGGTGGTATTGTAGCTTATGAAACCGCCTGGGGACCAAATGAATATACGCCAGAGGGCAACTTGCACGATTACGAATACACAGAAAAACTAGGCAAAATAAAAATCCCAACTCTAATTACGAGTGGGACTGATGATTTATGTACACCTTATGTAGCTAAAACGATGCAGGATCATCTTGCTGGCAGTAAGTGGCAGCTATTTGAAGGTTGCGGCCACATGTCTTTTGTAGAAAAAACGGACGAATATGTTAAAATGCTGCGAAAGTGGCTTGATCAACATGACTAAAAAGTAAATATATTTACATAAAATTAATAACTCAACGCCCGATGGGCATCTAAAGCCCAATGCGTTGCAAAAATTTCCTGCTTGATTTTCCGCTTGGTTCCAGTCCAAGGATCATTATAATAGATCGTTTTACCATGGTAACCCGTCAAGGTAATAGCATGGTTAGAGAGGCCGTCAAACATCCCTACCCAAACAACCACCAAGTGTGAATTAATCAGCTTATCCTTAATTGCGGGCAAACCACAATTAATCATATTCTGTGCTCTACCAAGATAATGCTTCACTACTGGTTTCACCCCATTAGGAGCAACCCAATAGCCGAGCGGATATTTCTTGTAAGGCGAACCGATAAAGCCCTTGTTAGGGTTAGAGCTGCGCGGCATAATCTTGGCCGCCTGCTGTTTAGTTACCTTTTTACCAGCAAAATTAATCATCATTGTCACGGCAGTAATTTCACAACCAGTTGGCATTTCAGGTAGTTGGCTAATTACCTTGGCGTAGTTATTAATACCAACTATCTTGCCGCTTTTATTAATCCAATAATATGCTTTTTTAGTCTTGGTATTTTTAAAACGTTGCTTGCCTGCTTGATCAAAATAGACATAATGTTTACCAACTTTTTTAAGGCCAGTATACTTAGGAGCCGATTGATTAGTTGTCGCGGCATCATCATTATCAGCGGCATGTACTGTTTGGCGAGTTAACAATAATGAACTAAAGCCCAGGCTGACTAATAAAATAGCTAAGTATTTTTTCATATTTTTCCTTAAATAAATGGTCGCTTAATACCAGCAATTACATTTCTTTGTGAATTAACAATTGGTTGAACCATCACACGTGGTGGCCAGCTTTCAATTACTCGGTTATTGCCTAAGTAAATTGCAACATGCCAAATAGTGTGCGTACCTGGTTGGTAATAGAACACTAAGTCTCCACGTTGTCTTTGTGAATATGGAACACGCTTTAGGTGCTTGTCAGCCCAAAGATTACGTGAATTCCATTCATTGCCTGGATGAGCGTGGCCGATTGAACTAGTTGGAACTGGACTAATGCCACCTGCATAAAGACCTTGCATTACCAAACCAGAACAATCAACACCGTAGCTTGGACTAGTTGAACAACCTGCTAACCATGGTTTTCCCATATATTTGTAAGCTTGATTAATCATTGCTTCAATATGAGCTTTACGCCCTTGCCAAGCATAAGCCTTAAGTGGGGCAACATAACTATCAATGCTATACCATGACTTCTTAGAAAAGCCCATCTTTTCCCAAGTAGCTAAGTTAACATTACCAGTTGCTGGCAAGTGGTGACTACGTTGGAAGTTCTTTACTGCGTTATAAGTAGCTTGGTTATAGTAATTCGTACCTGCCCAAGTACCAACTCTATGCATTACTTTCCAAGTCTTAATACCCTCATAGCCACGGTACAAGTTATAACCCACCTTACCGTATGGTTTAACTTGTGTGTAATGTACTTGATGATAACCCTTAGGATTTTGGTAGGCTATGACCTTAGTTACCAAAGATTTTTTAGCAGGCAAATACAAGCCATCACTAGTCTTTAGTATTGGTACTTGGTTGTCAGATTTAACAATTCGACTAATTAAAAAGTGTGATCCTGCTTTTACGCTCTGTGCTGATTTAGTCAATGCAGCATCCTTATAAGCAGTAGTTGCATGCTTAATTCGCACTAATTTAGGGTTAGCAGACAAATAATCTGCCTTGTTATAAGTAACCTTATCTGAATCAGAATTAGTTTGGTCACTAGTTGCAGTTACTTGCGTCTCATTAGTATTAGCTGTTGTGTTAGTATCGTCAGCCTTAACAGTAGTTGCGGCAGTACTTACGGCAACTAAAGCAGCAATAACAGCTGCTGTCCATCGTTTTCTCATTCCAACATCCTCCATGATATTTGTAAAATCAATTTCATTTTACCTTGATTACAGAAGATTTTCTATGGTTTTTGAGGCAAAAAAACAGCAACTATTATGTTGCTGTCGTAAATGATATTCAACTTCTAATTAAAGTTTGATGTTCTTACATATTGCTTAGCAGGTCCGCCAATTCTGTAATAGCGTTTGCCATTCTTAAACTTGTATGAACCACCGTAAGTTGTCACTGTGGAGCCTTTGTACAACTTCCAAGCACCGTTATGCGTAGTGCGTTTTTTTGATGTACTGTAGATGTAGGCGTTACGCTTTAAAACGCGACCTTGACCACTAATATTGGTCACCTTAATATAAGCATCCCTATCAGCCAACTTGTAGAATTTAGCGCCATTAATTGTTATGGGACTTTGATTTACAGTTACTGCACGATATGCTTAATACTTTTCACCCAATGACTTGCCATTTTCATCATAAAAAAAGCCGCCCCGAAGGACGGCTGTATTGAGTCTGGATCGGATTAATCAAAGAAACTATCAATCAGGTTCTTGAGGAACTTTTTAATAGCCTTCTTGAGATTCTTGAAGCACTTGCCATCACGATTCAGTGGTAGAAATACTACTACAAAGATAAAGTACACTTCAGCGTGTGCGTGAGCTACTAGCTGGTAGCTCAAAAATTATCAGGGCGATCGAAAGATCGTCTTTTTTGTTGCCAAACATAATTTAACAAAATCTATTTTTAAATCATAAAAAACTAAAAAAGCACTGACCTGCCACAGTTTTTTTCAATATGCTTGTGAAATATGCAAATATGCAAAAATAAAAAGCCCAATTTATGGGCTTTTTCTATATTCTACTTATGATAAGGACTACCTGAGTTAATCATAAATGCACGATAGATTTGTTCAATCAACACCACGCGCATCAACTGGTGTGGCATCGTCAATTTACCAAAACTAATCAAGTCATTTCCCCTCTTGTTTACAGCATCGCTAGTCCCTAAACTGCCACCAATGACAAACGTAATGTCTGAATGACCATAAGTTGCGAGATCCTGAATCTCTTTAGCGAACTCTTCGCTGCTGCGCTGCTTTCCTTTAATTGCAGTCACATACACGTACTCCTTATCTTTAATTTTGCTCAGGATTCGCTGACCTTCAATCTCTTTAACCTTCTCATCTTCAGCTGCACTGAATTTTTCCGGTGCTTTTTCATCAGGCACCTGTACAATGGACACCTTTGCAAAACGACTGAGTCGTTTCTCATACTCCGCAATTGCATCCCTAAAATACTTCTCTTTTAATTTTCCAACACATACAATTTTGATATTCATGCTTCTATTATAACAAGCATAGCTAATTTTCCATTCATAATTTTAATCTACCAGCACAATACTAACATCCCTTCCACACTATTTACCCAAACTTTTCCACAAAACTTCAAAGACCAATTTCAACATTTTGTGGTATTATTTTACTTATACCCCAGAAGTTGTATTTAATAATTTTTCTAAAATTTCTTTATTCACATCGATTTTATGAAAGCCTTTTTTCACAAACTTTATCTCTTAAGGCTTGTTATACCTGCATGAACGCCTGTTTTCTCAAATAGAATTCACTAAATAAGGTCAAAATCATCATATTTTTCCACAAGTTAATAAACCTATATTTATCAAGTTATACACAATCCACAGAGTTATCCACACTTATCAACAGGCTGGTGTCTGTTTGACAACAAATAATTCCGAACAATTTGATGTTACACATTTAAAAAGTTAACAAAAAGGCTATATCTACGTTTAAACCGCGTGATATAGCCTTTTTTCTTTTAATTAACTTCTATTTTGATTTTTAGTTACCCTCAAGTTTTACCTTTAAGTTGACATCCTTACCATTTCTGTTCACGGTAACATTTACGGTATCACCGACTTTATGGCTGTATAAAATGCTGTGTAACGATGCCACATCATCAATCTTCTTGCCGTCAACCTTGGTAATAACGTCGCCGCTCTTCATTCCGGCATTAGCAGCTGAACTATTCTTGTTTACTGAGGCAATGTAAATACCACTCTTCAAAGTAGAATTTATCTTCAAGCGGCTTCTGTAGCCTTCTGGAATACCTTGAAGTGCGATTACCCTTACGCCAAGTTGTGGACGGGTAATCTTACCCTTCTTAACTAATTCGTTCACAATCGTAACTACTTCGTTTGATGGAATTGCAAAGCCCATTCCTTCGACAGAAGTACCATCACTTGATTGGGCTAACTTCATTGAGTTAATCCCGATCACTTGACCAGCTGAGTTAACCAAGGCACCACCTGAGTTACCTGGGTTAATTGCGGCATCAGTTTGAATAACCGTTTGTTGATTGCCTGATGAAGTAGAAATGGTTCTAGCCGGTGCTGAAATAATCCCTTGCGTTACCGTAGAAGCATATTCACTACCTAATGGTGAACCAACGGCAATGACAGTTTGACCAGCTTGTAAGCTCTTAGAATCGCCAAATTCGGCCGTCTTAGTCACATACTTAGCATCAATTGAAAGCACAGCTAAGTCAGTTGTACTATCCTTACCAACAACTTTAGCATTTACTGTCTTGCCATTAGCTAGCATTACCTGAACAGCATCACTGCCTGAGATAACGTGGTTGTTAGTAACGATATAGCCCTTGCCATTAGATTTCATGTAGACTACACCTGAGCCTTCACTGTAAGTCTCAAGCTTGCCCTTGCTGCTTGATGAAGAGCTATCATCACTGTCATCATTACCGAATAAACTATTATAAAGTGAATTAGTACTATTAGAACTTGATTGGCGTTTTAAGTTAATAACTGAAACAACCGCTCCTTTTACATCATTATATGCAGTAGTCATTGTGCCACTAGTCTTAGCACTCTTTTCTGAAACTTTACTACTACTTGAAGATACACTAGTTTGAGCGGCACCATTATTAACTGATGCATTATTCATTTGATCAGCTGCGTAATATGAAACGCCTCCACCGATCAAGCCACCAACTACACCGACAATCGCTGCAGTGGCAATGATTTTACCATTAGTATTCTTTTTTCTAGGTTGTTGTAAATTGTTATTATTATTTTGATTTTCTACCATACTTGCTTCTCCCCTCATCTTGTTTACTAATCATACCGATTAAATTTGAATATTATATGAAAAAATGTTGTGAAAACTGCTAAATTTCAACTAATTTTGTAGGCTGATTAGGTTCTGTATCAATAATCTTAACATCATCATCCAAATTTGCATCCCCCTCAAGCAGCATTTCCTTTGCCGTTTCGTGAGCTAAATACTCCGTATTATTATGTTGGCTGCGATGCGCTAAAAAGATATGCTTTGTTTTAGGTGTGACTACATCAACTAATGCCTGGGCTGCTTCGTCATTAGATAAATGGCCTACATCCGACAAAATTCGCTGCTTCAGTGCCCAGGAATATGGTCCATCTCTGAGCATCATATTATCATAATTAAATTCCATCATATAGGCATCAGCATCTTCAATTGTCCCTTCAACTTCTTCTGATACATAACCTGTATCAGTTAAAAAAGCGACCCGCTTACCACCACTAGTAAACACATAATATTGCGGCTCAGCTGCGTCATGACTAGTTGCAAAGGCAGTAATATCAACATCACCAAAAGTTTTAGTTTGGCCTGGTTCAATTGTATTCATTTGTTCAGCCGGTAATTTACCTATTTTTTTCGTATCCAATAAATACTGCCAAGTCCCACTATTGGCAAAAGCATCTATCTTAGGATAACGGCGCATCAACACGCCGAGTCCGCCACTATGATCGGTATGATCATGACTTAAAAAGGCCATATCAATCTCGTTAATATCAACTCCAACTTCGGCTAGCAAATCTTTAGTTTTCTTACCAGAAATGCCAGCATCCATCAGGATTTTATGCTGGCCTGTAACGATTAAACTGGTATTGCCGGTCGAGCCGCTTGCTAAAACGGAAACCTTCAATTTTTGTCCCTTCTACTTTTCTACATTATAGGTACTCGATTGTAGCATCTGTGCCGTATATGCATTAATACGTTTCATCGTGATATTTTTAGTTGTCTTATTTTCTACCCAAACCAGCCAAGTTGGCAACAAGATTGTGCTGCCACGTACTTCTGTCAGTTTGGAGTAACCTAATTTTACCTGCGTTACGCGCGAATTATTAGTCAACTCACGATCAGTGTACATCGCACGCACAGCACGCCAAGCACTGATGGTTGACTGTAATTCACGCACTGGACTAGCTTGCCCCATATATGTTTCAGTAAAATTAATAATCTGATTATCTTTTACATTGATATTCAATTGGGCCGAGTTAGCATAAATTTCACCATAATCTGAGTTTTGCACAAAAACATAATTGTCTTCACTCGACATATCAGGTTCATACTTGAATTCTTTACCATAAGGAATATTTTTCGAATCATTCTTAAAATCTTCAATTTGTTCTAAAGCTTCCTTAGGTTTTTTACTCAAAAGGACTGCTTGTCTTGGTTCACCATAAAGCACATTATCGCTTTTAGAATAGCGGGCATTTACATTAGTCAGCGAGCTAACTTTGCCAGAGAGATAGTCACGATTCTTGGTAGCTAAATAATAACCAGAATCTGGTGCATCCGAAATCTTATCGGGCAAATCAATATTGTCTGACTTCATTTCATTGCGGATGCTAGCAACGCTACGAGTAGTGGTATCAGCGTTACTTAAATTAACGGGAGAACGGAGAATTTCGATTCCAAGATAAATATCAATTAAAAAGAAAACAACGAAAAATAGCCATTCGATTCGTTTATGGTCCATTTCTATTTTCCCCCTTCGTTAACAGTTAACTGATCAGCTTCACGGTAGGTAGATACGTCTTGCTTTTCCCATTCACCTAGGCTCTTCCATTCATCGTAGGCTTTGATATAGTACGTTGGGATCAAGTTAATCAAACTATGGTGACTTGAATCCTTTTCTTCAGCAAAACCAACGATAATTCGTTGAATATCTTCCTGCTTTAGGCCGTGATTGACTAATTCATCAACAACATCTTGGGTTGGTTTTAACCGCTTAGTTTGACCATCAAACGGAATTGGAATTTGGAAGTTTACACTATTAAAGGCCACATTAATCGAATCTGTTGAAAAGGTCGTCTTGACTTGCAAATCATGCTTATTTAAGAAAACAGGAATCCCTTCAATATAGTTTAGATAACTAACATTAGCACCATCTGCATCAAAGAAGCGTAAATCTTGCTCGGTTAAACCCAATTGGTGAACATAATAAACGCTATCTAATAAGCGGTTAGTAGTATTGGGGATCTTATTTTTTTCATAATGAGTATAAAGATAATTATGCTCACCTGAATTAGAATCTGGCACTCTTAAGCGAGTATAGTAGTTCAAAGAATATACCGTTTGACCATTCTTATTAGTCTTACTAGTAACGCCAGATGTACCTAATAAACGCGAAACAAAGTAAGAATACGATTGATGATTAGTCAAGTAACTATAAACTTTAGCATTCATTGTCTTGATGTAAAACGGTGAATAGCCTTCCTTTAAACGAACTAATCTAACTGGATACTTGCTCTTAGCATTACGTGCATATTTACGTAGTTTATCAAAATTTGCGCCAGCAATTTTTACTTGATAAATTTCATTAGTCTGATCATTTCCCAAATAAATCCAGTGATTTGACTGCGAGATAAAGAAGCGGTTAAACTCGCGGTTATCATTTGCGGCATTATTCAACTGGTTAAATAAGGAGAAAGTAATTTCATCTGGATAAACCAACTGCACATAGTTGGGATTGTTTAAATACTCTTCATATTTAGTTCTAGTATCAACTATTTTCTTAATTTTATTAGTAGCCTTGGCTTTTTTTATCTCTTTGGTAAATTCTAAAGTCAAATTATTTTTTGAATCATATAGCTGACACAAATTTCCATTAGCAAAACCATATGAAGTAGTTGGAATATATAAATCATATAATGACTTAAAATTGTGACTACGCGTTTGCTCTTTAGTGATATTATTTTGATTTTGCTGACCAATATTACTAAAGCGCTGATCACTAGTCATAATAAAGATCCAAAGCACAATTGAGAGGACAATGACGATCAGTGTAGCTAAGCCTAAGAAAAATTCACCGAATTTGAATTTAAACTTCATCCCAATCATCCTCCTCTGTCATCGGTTCATATGGCAAGGAAATATAGAAAGTAGACCCCTTGCCTTCGCTACTGTCAGCCCAAATTTTACCATGGTGAGCTTCCACAATTTCTTTAGCAATGGCCAAGCCCAAGCCGGTACCACCTTGGGCCCGGGAACGTGCCTTATCAACTCGGTAAAAGCGGTCAAAGATTTTACCCAGATCTTTTCTTGGAATACCCAAGCCCTGGTCAGAAATACTTAAGATAACATGATTTTGGTTTTGGGTCATTCTAACAGTAATTACACCGCCATCAGGTGAATACTTAATTGCATTGTTCATAATGTTATCAATTACCTGCATCATCTTATCGGTATCGATTTCCACCCATAAGGCTTGACTGCCTAATTCACGCTTAATTGTGTATTTCTTCTTTTCTTTATTTTTATCTGTTTTAACAATCATATCGAAACGGTTAAGAATATGGTTAACAAAATCGTTTAAGTTAACAAATTCTAGATCCATTTTTGAAACGCCACGGTCCATTCTAGACAAACTCAACAAGTCATTGATCATTCTAATCATCCGACTAGTTTCTTGTTGGGTAACTTCCAAAAACTTAGGAGCAATCTCTGGATTCTTCCAAGCACCCTCATTAAGAGCTTCAATATAAGCCTGCAAACTTGTTAAAGGTGTTCTCAATTCGTGTGAGACATTAGAAACAAACTGTCTTTGTGAATCTTCATTCTTTTGTTGCTCAGTTACATCGTGTAATACACAAACTGACCCTGATACAAAGCCAGTTACCCGCTTAATCAAAGAAAAACTAGCATGCAAAATAATTTCATCCCGCGTACCTGGATCAAGGGTAATAACGATCTCTTTTTGACTAGAAATCAAATCTTGTGACGAAGTATCTTCTAGTCCCAGTACTTCAGCAATCGGCTTATTGATAACCTCGTCTTCTTTTTTATTTAAAAAGTTTAGTGCCATATGATTAACCACACTGACGTTACCATGACGATCAGTGGCTAGAACTCCATCGCTCATGTGTGACAGAACACTATCTAGTCGCCGCCGTTCACTATCAGACTCTTCTTGTGAGCGTTCAATTCGTATGGACAGGGTATTAAATGCTTTAGCTAATTGCCCTAGTTCATCATTGGAATAAATTTTTACCTGACTTGAATAATCACCATCAGCAATATGCAATGCTTGTTTCTGCATTTCTTCGATCGGTTGCGTAATTGCCCGGGAAATAACCAATGACAAAAATGCACCTAATAAAGCCGCGATCAATGACGCAATCAAGAAAGTCAATGAAATTTGGCGCAAATTGTTAAAGACATCTTGCATACTAGCTTTAACATAGACAGCACCAACAGTATTGTTAGAGCCATTGCCACTAGTCAACGGCGATATTTGAATCATGTAATTGCCATGATCATCGACCACTTTATTAATTTGATGTCCAGTTGAAATAACCTGCTTCACATCAGTATTGTTAATCCGTTGACCGATCTTACTTTTATCATTTAAGTTAGAAACGGCACGAATCGTATCCTTATTATCGACAACAATAATTTCACTAATTGCATCATTATTGTAGTCATTAACAATTTGATTCAAGCGATCATTAGTATTTTTATTATCACTGGTCAACTGATTAGCTAACTGATTGCTGACGATAGTCTGAATCTGGATTGATGATTGGAAATTTTCAATGCTATTTTGCTCTAATTGACGGGTAAAATAAGCTCCAATAACTTCAATTGTTGCCAGTAGCATCAGCATGAACACAATTGCAATTTTAGTATTAATGGAATTAAATGTACTATTTAATCTTGCTTTGAATTTTTTCATTCTACTCATTCAATATCTAAAAAATATAAAAAAGAAAGCCACTACCATAACAGTTCTGTGGCTTTCTTTATTATTCTTCACTCGGCTGTTTTACATAATAGCCAACACCACGACGGGTAACTAAAATTTGAGGTTGGATTGGATTATCTTCAATCTTTTCTCTTAAACGGTGCACCGTTACGTCTACAGTCCGCACATCACCGAAGTAGTCATAACCCCAAACAGTCTGAAGCAGGTGTTCACGAGTCATAACTTGTCCCATATGTTGAGCTAAATAGTAAAGAAGTTCAAATTCACGGTGAGTAAGTTCAATCTTCTTACCATTTTTTTCTACAATATAGGCATCTGGCATAATGACCAAGTTACCGATCTTAATATTCTTATCGGTCTCTTCTTGGCTGGCAGCTTCTGCTTTTTTAACAATATCACGACGACGCAGGTTAGCCTTCACACGGGCAACTAATTCCCGGTTAGAAAACGGCTTGGTTACGTAGTCATCTGCACCCATTTCCAGTCCTAAGACTTTATCAATTTCAGTATCTTTAGCAGTTACCATGATGATTGGCATGTCATGCGTTTGACGAACTTCACGCGCAACTTCCAACCCATCTTTTTTGGGCAACATCAAATCCAGAATCATTAGATCCGGGTCGTATTCGTCAACTTTTTTAACAGCTTCTTCGCCATCATAGGCGGTGTCGACATCAAAGCCTTCCTTAGTTAAATTAAATTTGATAATATCAGAAATCGGCTTTTCATCGTCGACGACGAGAATCTTCTTTGGCATCGGGAATGCCTCCTTTGCCCTTACATTATACTGAATTTTGTAACATTAGCCAAAAATTTTTGTTTTTTTTCAAAAAAAGCTTGCATTTTCTTATCAACAATAGCATAATAATATCTGTTGATTGATTCAACGACATGGGTGGCTAGCTCAGCTGGCAGAGCAACGGACTCTTAATCCGTGGGTCCAGGGTTCGATCCCCTGGCCACCCATAATATTTTTCGTAAGAGATAAGATGTTGATCTTATCTCTTTTTTGTTTCTTAAATTGGATTTAGAAAGGGCTTTCTTGGTAAAATAAAATTAGAATTTGTACGAGGGGGCTTTACAATGAACGAAGCTGTATTTTTTAATCCAGGGGATGCCATCGCATCTTCACACGACTTTAAAGAAGCACGCCGCAGTGCTCAAATCATTAAGGCAGAACGTCCAACAGGGCGCCAAATTGTGATTGCCAAAAATGATCAAAGCGGTGTCTATGCTGTTTACTATGCAGATCACATGAAGCAGGATCAGCAAGGCACAGCCTATCATATTCAAGATAAACTTTAGTAAAAAAGCGGCCATTATGGGCGCTTTTTGCTAGCTTCAAATTATTTTTCAACTTTTTTCAAAAAAAGCTTGTCAAATTATAAAACTACTGGTAATATATTTAAATGTCGGCGGGAGCTGATGAACAAATATGGGTGGCTAGCTCAGCTGGCAGAGCAACGGACTCTTAATCCGTGGGTCCAGGGTTCGATCCCCTGGCCACCCATAATATGAAAGATGCACTGCAAGAAGGCGGTGCTTTTTTTATGCTATTTTACAGAGGATTCGTATTTTTCGATCATGAAATTACGAATCTTTTTTATTTTCTTTCAGCATTCCTCTCGTCTTAGGAATTAGGCTTTTTTCCATGGTATCATAGGATACATAAGTATCATGGAGGGCAAGATGAAACGGATTTATTATTACCAAAAAATAACCGATGATGTAGTCGATAGTCACGATCAAAATTTCAGTCTACCCGATAATTACGTTATTCTACCTAATTCTCTTGGAGCTAGAATCTGGTCCACTACCGCTCGTCACTTAGCATGCGCTTTTGGTTGGGTGGTTTTCCGCTTCTTCGATCATGTAAAAGTCGTTGGTCAAGAAAAACTTAAGCAAGTCAATGGGGGCTATTTTATTTATGGCAACCATACTAGACCCATGGGGGATGTCTTTACCTCGCTCACAATTTTTCCAATCAAAAATTTTTATGCTATTGCTAATCAAGCTAACTGGGGCATCCCCTTCATTGGCAAATATCTTGTACGCTACGGCGGTCTGCCTGTTGGCAAAAATATGAAGCAATCGCTCAAACTAATTAAAGCCATTCAAACTGTGATTAAGGATAAAAAGGGCGAGATTCTCATCTACCCTGAAGCTCATGTCTGGCCCTATTACACGAAGATTCGCCCGTTCGATGCAACAAGCATGCACTTTCCAGTTAAATTAAATGCGCCTAGTTTCGTCATGACCAAAACCTACCATAAAAAGTGGCTTAGCAAGCGGCCTAGTGCCGTTATTTACATTGATGGGCCCTTTTACCCGGATACAAATTTAAGCCGTAAGGAAGCTCAAAATAAGCTTCACGATGAAATTTGGCAGGTAATGAAGCAGCGTGCAAAAAATAGCGATTATGAATATTGTCAATATATTCAAAAGAAATAAAAAATAGGAGTTTATCATGAATATTCTTTTTTGTGGAGATGAAAATGCTCAAGATGGCGTTTTGATTTCCACCTTATCTTTAATCAAAAATTCTGGTGCTCAAGAATTGCATCTTTATATTTTAACGATGGAGGCACACAGTGATGAACGTAAATATCACCCTTTCTCACAACATGCGGCTGATTTTTTACGTTCTTTAGTAAAAAAAGCCAATCCTAACAGTACAGTTGAATTAATTGACTGCACCAAGTTATTTGAACAGGAACCGCCAACCGCTAACATGAATACTCGCTTCACGCCATATGCTATGTTGCGTTTATTTGCAGACCAATTGCCACAGATTCCTGATCGCATTCTTTATTTAGACGATGACATTGTCATTCGCGGTGATATTACAACTTTTTACAATGAGGATATTACCGGAATCGAATTAGTGGGCGTACTTGATTATTGGGGCCGCTTCTTCTTCCACAATCTTAAGACCAAGCGCGCATTTGATTATCTTAATTCTGGCGTTTTGTTGCTGAATATGAAGAAAATTAAGCAAACTGATCTCTTTGCCGAGGTGCGGCATATGATGCAGGTTAAGCAAATGTTTTTGCCCGACCAATCAGCAATAAACAAGCTAGCTGTAGCCAAGCGAGTAGCACCACGCCGTTATAATGAGCAATATCATTTGCAAAAAAACACCAAAATTCAACATTTCACTACTAGCTTTAGGTTTTGGCCTTATTTCCATACTCAAACAGTTAAGCCATGGGATGTTGATCGCGTACACAGTGTACTTCATTTACATGAATATGATGATTTGCTTAACGAATATCTCAAATTACGAAATAATTTAAAAAAATAATTTAGGAGGATCTTATTTTGAAAACCATTCCTGTTTTTTACACAATTAGCGATAATTATACGCCATATGCATATGTTTCAATTAAATCATTAATTGACCATACTGACCCCAAGAAGGACTATACGATTACCCTTTTAGTCCAACAGATATCTGATGAGCACAAAAAGAGCTTAGAAGATCTTTCAACTGATAATATTCATGTTCAAATCTTTCATATTGACGATGACATGGTTAAGCCAATTCACAATACTAAGGAAAACTACTTGCGTGCTCAATTCTTTACTATGTCAATTTTTTACCGACTATTCATTCCAGAATTGTTCCCTCAATATGACAAGGCAGTTTATCTTGATGCAGATACTATTATCTGTACTGATATTGCTAAAATGTATGAAATTGATATCGCCGACAACATGTTTGCTTCATGTCCCGACTTATCAATTCGTTACATGCCACTTTTACAAAAGTACATTAAAGAATGTCAGGGAATTTTTCCTGCAGAAAAATACATCAATAATGGTGTAATTCTGTTTAATATGAAGGCCTTTAGAGACAAAAAGTTTGTTGATAAATTCTATTACTTAATGAATAAATATCATTTCGATAACGTTGACCCTGATCAAGCCTACATGAATGAAATTTGCGAAGATAAGATTTATCACCTACCTAAAGAATGGGATGCTATGCCAAATGAAAGCATTCCTGAAATTCAAGATCCTAAGATCGTGCACTACAATCTTTTCTTCAAACCATGGCATTTTGCTGATGTTCAATATGGTCATTATTTCTGGTATGTTGCTAAAACTACGCCGTATTACGATGAACTAAAGCAGCAATTAGACAACTTTACTGATGAAGACCGTCAAAAGGCCCGAGCTGACCTAGAATGGATGGCTAAAAAAGTTGACATGATTGTCAAAGAGCCAAATACTTGGGCTAAGGTTAAACAAACGGAATCAGTTAAAATCTAAGAAAGGTAATTTTATGACAATTCCTATTTTTTACAGTATCAGCGATGACTTTACCAAATACGCTGCTGTTTCTCTTAATTCTTTAGTCAAACATACAGATCCAAATAAGGATTATACTGTTTACTTTTTAAATCAAGATCTCTCATCAAAGCATCAAAAAGCTTTGTCTAATCTTAGCAGTTCAAACGTTCATGTGAAGTTTTTCCATATTGATAATCAACTTGTACAACCTATTCAAAATCGTAAGGAAAACTTTCTTCGCGCTGACTTTTTTACCATGTCGATTTTTTATCGCCTCTTTATTCCAGAACTTTTTCCCGAATATGATAAGGTGATCTATATTGATAGCGACACAATTGTAAACGACGATCTTGCTAAACTATACAACTCCGAATTGGGTGATAATTTATTTGCTGCTTGCACCGACTCCTCAATTCAATATGTAGACAAGATGATAAAATACATCAAAAATGTCCTGGCACTTGACCCCAAGAAATACATTAACTCTGGCATGCTCGTCATGAATGCTAGGGCCTTTCACGCTGAACATTTTATTGACCATTTTATGACACTTTTAGAAAAGTATCATTTTGATTGTATTGCTCCTGATCAAGACTATTTAAATGAAATCGGGGAAGGTAGAATTTTGCACTTAAATCCTCGCTGGGATGCTATGCCAAATGAAAACACTGAACCTTTAACTAATCCTGGTCTGATTCACTATAATCTTTTCTTTAAGCCATGGCATTTTGCTAATGTCCAATATGCACAGTACTTCTGGGATAGTGCCAAACAAACGCAGTTTTTCGATGAATTAAAGAACGAACTCAATAATTATACTGATGACGAGCGTGCAGCAGACCGCGAAAAATTGGATCATATGCTTGCTAAGGAAAACAAAACTGAGCAAGATCCTAATAATTGGGCAAAAGTTAAGAAACGAGAGGCAGTAACACTATGATTTTTGGCGATAATCGTGAGGCAGTGATTAAAAATATAAAAAAAGCTACTAATGAACGCAACTTCACAGCAAAAGTAGAAATCGGCGATCCCCAAATGTCCCTAGATCAGCGCCTTAAATTGGTCAATGATTATTGGAATAAGCGTAACACTTTTTCAAGTAAGCTTAATAATCGTATTGGACATCTCTTATTTGGTACTTTATCCAGAGCATTAGCTGGATCAACTGAATTTGTAGGTTTAGAGAACCTAAATAATTTACCTATTGGTGGCGCAATTTTAACTTCTAACCACTACAATCAGGTTGATTCTTTACCAATGAAGCTGCTCGCTAACAAGATGCACCATCAACTTTCAATTGTAATTGAAGATACTAACCTAATGCTACCGGGATTTTTCCGCTATTTAATGAATTATGTTGGCACTATTCCACTAGTTCAGAGTCCTAGCTATATTGGAAATGAATTTCCTAAGCACCTCAGTGCAGCTTTAGCTAAAAATAATTGGGTTTTAATTTATCCAGAACAGGAGATGTGGTGGAATTATCGCAAGCCTCGCAAATTACAACGTGGTGCCTATTATTTTGCGGCTAAACAAAATGTACCGGTAATCTCCACTTTTGTCGAGATTAAGGATCTACCTAAAATCGAAAAGAAAGATCCTAATTTTTATGAGACCAAATATATTGTCCATGTTTTACCACCAATCTTCCCTGACGTTTCTCTAAACGCCAACGAAAACGCTCATAAGATGATGGAACTCGACTACCGACAAAAAGTTGCTGCTTACGAGAAAATTTATGGTAAAAAGCTTAATTATGACTTTCTAGATTGGGATATTGCTGGGTGGCGTGGTCATCTTTTATAAGAAAAGCATAAGACTCCTTCGTATCTCTTGCTATAAGGTGACACAGTGTTACCGTTAATATATCAAGATCTTATTAGAAAGGAGCTTCTTATATGAGAAAATTTACTAAAGAAACTCTATCAAATTACAATGGTAAAAATGGACGTCCAGCTTATATTGCATTTAATGGTACTGTCTATGACGTAACTAATAATACCCACTGGCTTAATGGCGAAAATAATGGTATCCATGCTGGCTGTGATGTTAGTTTGGACCTCGCTCAATCTCCAGTTCTGGAATTGGCCCACATTAATCAAGTTGGTATTTACAACTAAAGATAAACTAAAAATTTGATCAAAATGAATCCATAAAACAACGAGAGAATTGCTCGTTGTTTTTTTGTCTAACTCAGCATTTTATACGCTGAGTTAATTATTTGATTCAACTACAGTCTTTAATTACTGATGATTACATTTTTCTAATACGAGTGCTTATCTGACATCACACCAACTGATTGTTTGTATGAATTACTTGGTAACATGAATATTTTTGATCTATAAATCATAAGAGTACCAGTCAGATTGTTGCTCTTTAAACCCCATTCTTGTAAACATTTTTTTGCTTTGAATATTAAAGTCATATATGTGAGCCTTCACTTGCGTCATTTTCTGAATTCTTGCAAGCTGCACCAATTTGTCGACACATTTTCTACCAAGATGCAAGTTTTGATATTCTTTGCAAATCACGATTGATATCTCACCGTCTTTTAGCAAAGTACAATCACCAATCAATTTCCCTTGATATTGAATATAGTAGCACCACCCATGCACTGACAAATATTCATACATTCGACGTAATTTAGTTAAATCATAAACGGTATCAATATTATCTACCTGCTTACAGATTTTAGGATCCTGGTACCATTTAAGAGTCTGCTTTTCATTCGGGAAATATGGCACTAACGTAAGTCTATCAGAATTTTTATCCATCTAAATATGTCCTTTTTTCTAAGTATTTAATGTCTGAAATTTAACATATACTTTTGAATATTTACCAGTCTAATAGAGAGACAAAGACAACAAGTTTATACATTTCATAACGCAAATAAAAAGCTATAACTTCTTTATTAGCTCTATAATTTTTCCTGTTGATGAATATTTATGATATTCTGTCTCAATTAAGCTATTTAGGAGTTGTGCTATGTCCTCTGTTAATGATTGTATTAAATTTGATCTCGATATTAAAGATAAAAATATCGTTTTTTACAACAATTTCTATAAATTCTTCAATGGAGTGCAATACAAAGTCTACGAAGCCCTTTTAAAGCAGCCCACTTGTCCATTCTGTGGCTTTCCGGCAGAAAAAATAACGTATCCATCAATACCATTCAGAGTACAGACTCCTCAAAGTTCCTTGGAAACCCTATTTAAAAAAATTTCAAGACTTAGAAAAGCTTCATTATAGAACTTTAATAGCACACAAAAAGGCGGAAGCCTCTGGCCCCCGCCTCTTTCATATTCCGCTAGCTCCGGCTGTCAGACTCGAACTGACGACATCTTGATTAACAGTCAAGCGCTCTACCAACTGAGCTAAGCCGGAATATTAAAAAAGAGCACGGCAGCTTCCTTTCCTCGCAGGCAGTTGCCCACCAACTACTTTCGGCGTTAAGAAGCTTAACTTCTGTGTTCGGCATGGGAACAGGTGTATCCTTCTTGCCATCGCCACCGTACTCTTTCTGAGCTTTTACACTCAAAACTGAATATAATCTTCCGCTCTAAACCTTTGAGCTTTGGTCAAGTGCTCGACTGATTAGTACTAGTCCGCTCCACATATCGCTATGCTTCCACTCCTAGCCTATCTACCTCATCGTCTTTAAGGTGTCTTACTGCTTGCGCATCGGAAATCTCATCTTGAGGGGGGCTTCGCACTTAGATGCTTTCAGCGCTTATCCCTTCCATACATAGCTACCCAGCGATGCCTTTGGCAAGACAACTGGTACACCAGCGGTATGTCCATCCCGGTCCTCTCGTACTAAGGACAGCTCCTCTCAAATTTCCTACGCCCACGACGGATAGGGACCGAACTGTCTCACGACGTTCTGAACCCAGCTCGCGTGCCGCTTTAATGGGCGAACAGCCCAACCCTTGGGACCGACTTCAGCCCCAGGATGCGACGAGCCGACATCGAGGTGCCAAACCTCCCCGTCGATGTGAACTCTTGGGGGAGATAAGCCTGTTATCCCCAGGGTAGCTTTTATCCGTTGAGTGATGGCCTTTCCATGCAGTACCACCAGATCACTAAGCCCGACTTTCGTCCCTGCTCGAGGTGTACCTCTCGCAGTCAAGCTCCCTTATACCTTTACACTCTGCGAATGATTTCCAACCATTCTGAGGGAACCTTTGGGCGCCTCCGTTACATTTTAGGAGGCGACCGCCCCAGTCAAACTGCCCACCTGACACTGTCCTCCAGAACGCTCAGCTCTGCGAGTTAGAGGATCCATCAAACAAGGGTAGTATCCCAACATTGCCTCCAGTAAGACTAGCGTCCTACTTTCTCTGGCTCCTACCTATCCTGTACATGTTTAACAAATACTCAATATCAAGCTACAGTAAAGCTCCATGGGGTCTTTCCGTCCTGTCGCGGGTAACCCGCATCTTCACGGGTATTATAATTTCACCGAGTCTCTCGTTGAGACAGTGCCCAAATCATTACACCTTTCGTGCAGGTCGGAACTTACCCGACAAGGAATTTCGCTACCTTAGGACCGT
>OKSF01000140.1_pt1 | contig 66963 bp, 59 predicted proteins | sample 1606061 | NCBI WGS metagenome assembly OKSF01 (sample SAMEA3541567, study PRJEB24748) | human gut metagenome | biome: human gut; feature: human-associated habitat; material: faeces | place: China | collected 2012
ATGCAATTGCATGACGCGCACCTCGCAGCAAGAATGCCGAGGCATTCTTGAATAATTGGTGTGCGGTTATTAGTTCCACATATCGATTAAAAAATTTTTTAAATGAAAAATCTTGAAGAAATGGGGAATCATATGTTTGAAGAAACAAAACCTCGTATTGTGAAATCTCATGATATTAATTTGGATTCTGATTATATAAATTGGATTCATGATGTGAAACAACGTTATATATCCACACAGATAAAAGCAGCTGTTAAAGTTAATACAGAACGACTTTACTTTAATTGGCAACTGGGGCGAGATTTAGTAGAAAGAAAAGCAGAAGAGAAGTGGGGAAAAGGAATTGTAGAGCAATTAAGTCTCGATTTACAAAATGAATTTCCTGATGAAAAAGGCTTTTCAGCAAGAAATCTTTGGAATATGAAAAAATGGTACTTGTTTTATTCATCAAGCGATATCTTTTCAGAAATGGCTCATACGATTGAAGAAAGTATTGATTTAAACAGTTTAAAACTGCAACAGGTTGGCGCAGAAATCAGTGAAAATCAAAAACTGCACCAAGCTGGTGCAGAAATAGAATTTCCTGCAATCTTCGGGTTTGTACCATGGAGACATCATGTGGAAATAGTAACAAAATGTAAAACAATAGAAGAAGCTTTATTCTATGTGAGAAAAACAATAGAAGAAAGTTGGAGCAGAAGTACACTTGTTGATTGTATTAAAGCTAATTTATATCAATCATCAGGTAATGCACTTACCAATTTTGCGGAAAAGCTTCCTGCTATACAAGGAAAACTCGCACAGTAAATCGTAAAAGATACTTATGATTTCAGCTTTGTGTCACTTCCTGTAGGATATGATGAGGAAGAGTTGGAAGATGCGTTAGAACAGAATATTACACGCTTCTTATTAGAGCTTGGATCAGGATTTGCCTTTATTGGAAGACAGAAAGAGATTATCGTTGCTGGTAAAACAAGAAAAATAGATATGCTTTTTTATCATATTAAGCTTCGTTGTTATGTAGTTGTTGAACTAAAAGCTGTATCATTTGAACCAGAGTTTGCAGGAAAACTTAATTTCTATGTAAATGCGGTTAATGAGTTAATGAAATCGGAATACGATAATCCAACAATTGGTCTGTTGATATGTAAAGATAAGGACCAGACAGAGGTTCAGTGGGCTTTTCAGGGAATAAAGACTCCTATGGGAGTTGCAACTTACGATAATATTCGTTTGCAAGAAATAAAATCTCAGCTGCCATCGGAGGAAGCAATTCAGAAACGATTAGAACAGGCAGAAGAAGAATATATCTTAAAACTAAAAGAAAAAAATAAATAATCCAGTTAGAGTTATCACATAATCCATTTGGACTAACCCGGGTGGTAAGAAAACAGGATGGAATAATTCTATGATTGCTAAGATTATACGCTGGCAGCACTTACGATTATGGTTGCAGAATCAAAACTAGATGAAATGGAAATGATGATTACAGTTATTATGAATTGTATGAAATAGATTACTTGCACCTGTGTCGGTTTGTGTGTATACTTGATTTAGAATATTTGTGCGTGAGTACGAGAAATAGGAGGTAGTGGTATGCGTGATTTTTTAGATAAGGTGAAGGAAGTTTTTGACCGTGAATGGTCAGGTGAAGAGAAAGTTCTGATTATGCTTTGTTGTGTTCTTTTAGGAGTGATTTATGGATTTTTAATTTCTCCAATTAAAAAAGGAATTTCCGTTGGCAATAACAATGGAAATAATTATAACGAATATGCAGATGACTACTGGTTAGATGACGAAGAGTAGAATAAAAAGTAAGAAATATTGATGCCGGATCAGAGTGATATGTGCCTGAAAATTTGGACATATTTTATGAGGTAACTTAAACAAATGAGGATTTTCTGCGTTGAACAGAAGGTCTTCATTTTTTATGCAGATATATATTTGCTCATAGGATTTAACTTTGCAATTGAGTTCCATTTGAAATATACACTATTAATCAATTGTCAGGATTGACAAAGCATCATTTTCTTTTTATAATCATAAACATGTGAGACAACGGCGTTTTCATCCTTATATGAGAGCGCCCTTTTTTGCTATAAAAGTATTATCAATAGATAGCTTGGAGGCATGTTTACATGCATTACAGGCTATCTATTAGATAATCTGAGCTGCATGAACAAGAAGAGCGAAAGCCCGGATTGTGAATGTGGCAGCAGATGCGGGAGTGCAAAGCACGGAGCATCTGGCTTTTATAGATTCAGATGGTAAAAATAAAACAAGCGGGAGGTTTCTTATGAACAATTACACACGCGAGGATATTTTGAGGATGGTGGAAGAGGAGGACGTTGGTTTCATTCGTCTTCAGTTCACAGATATGTATGGAACTTTGAAAAATGTAGCAATCACCAGCAGCCAGCTTGAGAAGGCGTTGGATAATGAGTGCATGTTCGATGGTTCTGCCATTGAAGGTTTTGCGAGAATGGAAGATTCGGATATGTATCTTCGCCCGGATCTGAATACATTTGAAATCTTTCCGTGGAGACCGCAGCAGGGGAAAGTAGCAAGGCTGCTCTGTGATGTACAGAAAGCGGACGGCAGTATGTTTGAAAGTGATCCAAGATATGTGTTAAAGAAAGTGATTGCCGAAGCAAAAGAGATGGGGTATACATTTGACGTGGGACCAGAGTGTGAGTTCTTCTTATTCCATACGGACGAAGACGGACTTCCGACTACATTTTCTCATGAGAAGGCAAGCTATTTTGATCTGGGACCGTTAGATTTAGGAGAAAATGCAAGGCGTGATATTGTTCTGACACTGGAGGATATGGGATTTGAAGTAGAAGAATCTCACCATGAATTTGCACCGGCACAGCATGAAGTGGATTTTAAATATGATGAGGCACTTTTAACTGCGGATAATATTATGACATTTAAACTAGTCGTAAAGACGATTGCCAAGCGTCACGGGCTTCATGCTACATTTATGCCGAAACCGAAGTACAATGAAAATGGCTCTGGTATGCATATGAATATGTCCCTTCATAATGAAGCGGGGGAAAATGTATTCAATGACAAGAATGACCCGAATGGTATGAGTAAAGAGGCATACTATTTTATTGGCGGTTTGATGAAGCACATTAAAGCCATGACATTTATCACGAATCCTATTGTAAATTCTTATAAACGGTTTGTGCCGGGATTTGAGGCACCGGTGCATATCGCATGGTCCAGAAAGAATCGGACGCCACTTATCCGAATTCCGGCAGACCGTGGGGGGAACGTCAGAATCGAACTTCGTAGTCCGGATACTGCAGCAAACCCTTATCTGGCACTGGCAGTATGTCTGGCAGCAGGACTGGACGGTATCCGTAGTAAGATCATGCCACCGGACAGCATCGACCGCAACTTATTTGAGATGAGCGAGGAAGAACTCAAAGGGGCAGGAGTAGAAAAGCTTCCAATGAATCTGATGGAAGCGTGTCAGGAATTTGAAAAAGACGAGTATATTAAAAATGTACTTGGAAATGATCTGGTGCAGAAGTATACACAAGCTAAGAAAAAGGAATACGAGGAATATGTAACCCAGGTCACAGAATGGGAGCTTAATAAATATTTACATCGAATCTAAGCCCGCTGTTGTGTGAAATATTTCTTATCAGAGAGAAGAAAAGATTCAGGAAGCTGCTAAAAGCGGACAGAAGGTCGGTTTTATCAGCGATACACAGCAGGAGGTGGCAAATTGGTAGGTATTATAGTTGTATTTCCGAACAAGGATAATGCGACCAATATCCGAAATCTGTTAGTGCGTGCAGGGCTTAATGTTACTGGAGTGTGCACGACAGGAGCGCAGGCGATGAACTACGCAGATTCTGTTGATGAAGGAATTATCGTGTGTGGATACAAACTAAAAGATATGATGTATTCAGAATTAAGAGAATATTTGCCGGATCACTTTGAGATGCTTTTGATTGCGTCACAAGGGAAATGGGAAGAAGGGCTGGCAAGTGGTGTCATGGGACTGACTATGCCGATCAAAGCGTATGATCTTATGAATACCCTTCAGATGATGCTTCAAAATATGGACCGGCGGCGCAGAAAACGTAAGAAAACGATTAAGAGCAGGACTCCTGAACAGGAAGCATTGATTCGAAAAGCAAAAGAATTGCTGATGGCGCGAAATAATATGACAGAAGAAGAGGCACACCGGTATCTTCAGAAGAACAGTATGGACAGCGGAACGAATATCGTAGAGACAGCGGAGATGGTACTTAGCATTATGAATGAATAAAGATGGGAGAAATAATAAAAATGAAATTCACAAAAATGCAAGGTCTGGGGAACGATTACGTTTATGTAAATTGTTTCAAAGAAAAAATCGACAATCCACCTGAGGTGGCAAAGATTGTCAGTAACAGACATTTCGGAATCGGGTCAGACGGTCTGATCATGATCAATCCGTCTAAGGTGGCTGATTTTGAAATGGAGATGTATAATGCAGATGGTTCCAGAGGAGAAATGTGTGGAAATGGAATCCGTTGTGTTGCAAAGTATGTCTATGATTACGGACTGACTGATAAGACACACATTTCCGTGGAGACACTTGGAGGAATTAAATATCTGGATCTGACGGTGAAAGATGGAAAAGTTGCACTGGTACGTGTTGATATGGGAGAACCGGAGCTTGACCCGGAGAAAATTCCGATTATAATGAAAGGGTATTCCGATGAAACTGATAGGGTACTAAATGCTCAGATTAAAGTAGACGGGAAAGAGTATCATATGACTGGTGTATCAATGGGAAACCCTCACGATGTTGTCTACATTGATGATGTACAGGGACTTGACATTGAAAAAATCGGACCGAAATTCGAGAACCATGAGAGATTTCCACAGCGGATTAATACAGAATTTGCAAGAGTTATCGACAGAAAGACCGTGGAAATGCGTGTGTGGGAGAGAGGATCCGGCGAGACACTTGCATGTGGAACCGGAGCATGTGCTGTAGCAGTCGCGAGCATTTTAAACGGATATACAGAGCGAGAAGTAGAAATCCGTCTTCTGGGAGGAAATCTTCAGATTGAATGGAATGAAGAAGATAATCATGTCTATATGACAGGTCCGGCGACCGTTGTATTTGACGGGGAGATAGAACTGTAAGAAGATATCACATAATGAATAAATAAAGGAGACTAGAAAGATGTTTAAAGTAAACGAAAATTATCTGAAATTACCAGGAAGTTACCTTTTTTCAACGATTGGAAAGAAAGTATCTGCATATCAGGCAGCTAATCCAGACAAGCAGATCATCCGACTTGGAATCGGTGATGTAACACAGCCACTTGCACCGGTAATTATCGAGGCCATGCATAAAGCAGTCGATGAGATGGGACATGCCGAGACATTTCACGGATATGCACCAGATCTTGGATACGAATTTTTAAGAAGCGCCATGGCAAAGAACGATTATCAAGATAAAGGCTGCGACATTCAGGCAGACGAAATCTTTATTTCTGATGGTGCAAAATGTGATTCAGGAAATATTCAGGAAATTTTTGCGGCAGACAGTAAGATTGCAGTGTGTGACCCGGTTTACCCTGTGTACGTTGATACAAATGTAATGGCAGGACGTACCGGAACTTACGATGCAAAGACAGAGACATGGAGCAATGTGATCTACATGCCTTGTACAAAAGAAACAAACTTTGCACCGGTATTGCCGGAAGAGACACCGGACATCATTTATCTGTGTTTCCCGAATAATCCGACAGGTTCTACAATCACAAAAGCACAGCTTCAGGAGTGGGTAGATTACGCTAATAGAGTCGGAGCAGTCATCATCTACGACTCTGCATATGAAGCATATATCTCCGAGTCAGACGTACCACACACCATTTACGAGTGCGAAGGAGCAAGAACATGCGCAATAGAGCTTCGAAGCTTCTCTAAGAATGCAGGATTTACAGGAGTACGTCTTGGAGCAACCGTTATTCCAAAAGATCTGAAATCCGGAGACGTGATGCTTCATTCCCTGTGGGCAAGACGTCATGGAACAAAATACAACGGAGCACCTTACATCGTACAACGTGCAGGGGAAGCGGTATACAGCGAAGCGGGAAAGGCTCAGTTAAAAGATCAGGTCGCTTATTACATGAACAATGCAAAAACAATCAAACAAGGACTGAAAGACGCAGGATACAACGTATCCGGCGGCGTGAATGCACCATATATCTGGTTAGAAGTACCAAAAGGAATGACATCCTGGGATTTCTTCGATTATCTGCTTGAAAAAGCAAACGTAGTCGGAACACCAGGTTCAGGATTCGGACCAAGCGGAGAAGGATATTTCCGCCTGACAGCATTTGGAACATACGAAAACACAGTAGCAGCAATCAAGAGAATCAAAGAAATGTAAATTGCAGTAAAATTGTAGATGGGGACGTAGCATTTTGTGAAAATGCTACGTCCCCATCAGCGATTTGAAAAATGTCTGGTGAAAAAGGGAAAATGTGAAAAGGGAAAATGCAAAAAATCTATTGACATTCTCTTGAATACGTGTATAATTAATATTCGCTGGACAAATAAAACAGCAGAGTAAGTCACATTAATGCGGATTGGTGTAATGGCAGCACAGCAGACTCTGACTCTGTTAGTAGAGGTTCGAGTCCTCTATCCGTAGTTCCTTGGCAGGGGCGCCGGATACTTGAATGAGTATCCGGTTACTTAATTAAAGAATGTATCGGAGTGTGGCTCAGCTTGGTAGAGCGCTACGTTCGGGACGTAGAGGTCGCAAGTTCAAATCTTGTCACTCCGACTATGATTGGTCGCAAAGCTGATATATGGTTAGTTTTGTGGCTTTTCTTTTTATAAAATTGTAGTTTAAATATTTTCCATGGTATACTGAGTTTATAGAGCTGGAAGGGGGGATATTATGACTGATAAAAAAGAAAAGTCCATGATACAGTATTTCTTATTATTCATGTTTAGTTTTGAAATTCTTTTTATTTTTTGGGGGATTTTATATAATCAGGTGTTTCATTTAAAAAAGTTCTCAGAAGGTTATATTTTGATGCTTTTACCAACCATGAGTACTTTGTTTGCAAAACAACGGGCATCAAGTCAGAATGAATCCAATAAATTTTTTAAGTTTTATAAAATTTGTTTTGCAGGAATGACGATATATACTGTAATATCTGTTGTTATTCCAAGTAGTGCCGTTATATCTCAAATATTGATGATAGCTGAATCATTATGTAGTATTTACTTTTTACAATCCATTGGAGAAAATACTTTGGCAAATATAGGTCTGTCTTATAATGTTTCGTTTAAGGAAGTATTGAAATATGCGTTGCTTTATATCGCTATTTTTATTCTTATGGTTCGAGTGGAATTCTTATGTGATTATCTAAAAACAGGAGATGTAGCGCAATTAAAGGTTCCATTGGCAGATGTGAAACAGCTAGTTGGTTTTGTTCCACTGTTTATCTTTACATTTATTGTATTCTTGGGCGAGGAATATGGTTGGGGATATTTTATGTTTCCATTGCTGGAGAAGGAATATGGGGTTTATAAAGCAATATTTTTCCTTGGAACGATAGAAGTGCTTTTTCATTTGCCGATAGACTATATGATAACTAAACTTCCAATTACTTTTTTTATTGGACGGTCTGTTATGCTTATTAGCCATACAATTTTTATGTGTTGGATTTATAAGCGGACATCAACTATATGGATTGCAGTGGTGATTCATTTCTTAAATAATAATTTATTAGGATTATGGAAATTAACAGAGAATAGCTTTACATTTTCAACGCCATTGGCAGTCATTTGTTATGTTGTAATATTCGGTTCGTTTATCTTTTCAAAAACATTAAAAAATCAAAGAAAGCCAGTTGCAAAGGAATTTTCTGTGCTATAATGAAAGAACAGCTTGATTGTGCCAAGGCACATTCATTGTTCTAGGAGTGACATCATGAAAATAGGTATTTTTGACTCGGGCATGGGTGGGCTGTCTGTTCTGCACCGTGCACTTCGCATGATACCAGAAGCAGATTTTCTCTATTATGCGGACGAGGAACACGTCCCATATGGGGAAAAAACAAGAGAGCAAGTCCGGGGATATATTGACGAAATTATAGCATTTATGATAAAGAAACAGGTAGATGCGATTGTGATTGCCTGCAATACAGCTACGAGTGTGGCCACAAAAGAATACAGAAGTCAGTTTCCACTGCCGATTGTGGGCATGGAACCGGCAGTGAAAAAAGCAGTAGAAGAATATGCTGACAGACCGGGAAGAATCCTGGTGGCAGCAACACCAATCACAATTCAAGGAGACAAGCTTCATCACTTGGTGGACCGGGTGGATAAGCGTGATATGGTAGATCTGGTTGCGCTTCCAAAGCTGGTTAGATTTGCAGAGCAGGAAATATTCGATCAGAATCAGATCGTGCCGTATCTTAAGGAGGCGCTGAAGGATTATCCATTAGAGGAATATAAAGCATTTGTCCTTGGCTGTACCCATTTTAATTATTTCAAAGAGAGCTATCAGGAGATTTTCCCGAATAAGATAGAATTTGTAGATGGAAATGAAGGAGCACTTCGGGAATTAATCCGTAGAATGGAAAAAGAGTGTGATACGATCAGTGTGAAGAATGGGGCTAATGATGCAGAGGGATTTTCAAAAACTGATCGGGTTACATATTATTTTTCTGGTAAGCAGATTTCAGCGGCAGACCAGATACGTATTGACAAATATATGTGTCAGTTAGACCGAATGGCACTTATATAAAATACCATATAAAGGAGGATGACAAATATGAGGTATCAGATTCAGGGAGATACTCTTCCGGTTGTGATCTGCCAGCTTGAAGCGGGTGAGCGGATGATTACGGAAGGGGGCGGTATGTCCTGGATGTCTCCGAACATGAAGATGGAGACAACGACCAATGGAGGGATTGGGAAAGCTGTAGGAAGAATGTTCTCAGGAGAGAAGATGTTCCAGAATATTTACACTGCACAGGGAGGAAACGGAATGATCGCATTTGCTTCTTGCTTTCCAGGATCGATTCGTGCATTTAACATCAGACCGGGGCAGGAAATGATCTTCCAGAAGAGTGCATTTCTGGCAAGTGAAGCGGGAGTACAGTTGTCTGTATATTTCCATAAGAAAGTGGCTTCCGGATTATTTGGAGGAGAAGGATTTGTTCTTCAGAAAGTCAGTGGACAGGGAGTTGCATTTGCGGAATTTGACGGACATGTAGTGGAATATGAACTGCAGCCGGGACAGCAGATTGTGATTGATACGGGACATCTTGCAGCAATGACAGCCAGTTGTCAGATGGATATTCAGACTGTGCCGGGCGTGAAGAATATGCTTTTTGGAGGCGAAGGACTGTTTAATACCGTGATTACAGGACCGGGAAGGGTATGGCTTCAGACAATGCCGATCAGTAATGTTGCCGGGGTACTTAGACCATATATTCCGTCAGGCTCATAAGGTGAGGTATTTATAAGGCGCACGGATAAAAAACTGGTTATTATAGGTGCAATTCAAATTTGCATATAGCCAAGTTTTGAATCCGTGCGTTTATAATTTTAACAATACAGGAATAGAGGAAGTGAGATGGAAATGGAGAAGGTGAAGAAGGAGCTCATGCATATGTTTCATGCGTGGAGAATATTGTTAGGGAGTCTGGTGAAATGGATTCTATTATCAATTGTGATTGGCGGTGTGATCGGTGTCATCGCCAGTGCATTTGCGAATCTGATCGCGTGGGCAACGGACTTTCGTATGGGGCATATGTGGATGGTATATCTGCTGCCTTTTGCAGGCCTCATGATTGTTTTTCTTTATCATGTTACGGGGCAAGAGAAGAATGCCGGAACAGATATGGTGCTTATGGTAGTACGGTCAGGTCAGAATACGATGCCGGGAAGAGTGGCACCATTGATTTTGATTGCGACAGCTTTGACGCATTTGTTTGGAGGTTCTGCCGGCCGGGAAGGTGCGGCACTTCAGTTTGGGGCAAGCCTCGGAAACTGGCTAGGACGTAAGATACATTTGAATGAGAGTGATAAACGTATTATGACGCTGGCGGGTATGAGCGCAGCTTTTGCAGCACTATTTGGAACGCCGATGGCAGCAGCATTGTTCCCGATGGAGGTTATCAGCGTCGGGATTATGTATTATGCAGCGCTCGTTCCGTGCGTGTTCTCCGCATTTATCGGAGAGCGGATTTCAATCCTTATGGGAGTTCGGACACTGACTGCGCCGTATCCCGTAGAAAAAGTACCGAATTTTTATGGAATCGCATGGGGGAAAGCGATTCTTCTGGCAATCTGTTTTGCATTTGCCGGAGCACTGTTTTGCGTGATGTTACATATTTTTGAAAAGCAGTTGAAAAAATGGTTTCAGAATCCGTACCTTCGAGTGTTTGTTGGAGGTGTGACAGTCGTTCTTTTGTGGAAGATTACGGGAACAGATACCTATCTGGGACTTGGTGGAGGTACGATTGCGCAGAGCTTTGCAGAATCTCAGAAATTGTGGGTATTTTTGCTGAAAATATTATTTACATGTATCACACTTTGTTCTGGTTTTAAAGGCGGTGAGATAGTCCCGTCACTGTTTATTGGGGCAACATTCGGCTCCGCACTGGCACCGATATTTGGCTTGCCGGTAGATATCTGTGCAGCGTGTGGGATGGTAGGCGTGTTCTGTGCTGTGACAAACAGTCCGATCAGTTCCCTTCTGATCGCATTTGAGCTGTTTGGATTTGCGGGTATGCCGTATTTTTGTACCGTGATTGCGGTCAGTTATCTGCTGTCCGGATATCAGAGCCTTTATAAAGCACAGAAGATTGTGTACTCCAAGACGGAAAACAAATACATAGATAGGAATACGACCTCTTAAGATAATAAAAATGCCACACAGACAGGTGACGAAAGAAAGCCTTGAAATCTGTGTGGCGTTTTTGCTAAAAAACAATCAATTGAAATTAGTTAGCGTCGTAGTACTGCAATCACGACTCCGAATTTTAACCATTGTTCAATATCGGTATGGTCGTTCGTGTCAACTGTGATGATATCACCATAACCGTTGATCGGGAGCAGATGACATGGATTTCCCTGTTGCAGCTTGCGGATAAATGCGCGGCCGGTCGGCTTGTGGACCAGGATACAGGTGTCACCGTCACGCGGAGGTTTCTTTGAAATTCCCAGGATATCATTTCTGACATACACAGGATTAAGGTGGTTGGAAGTAATGCGAATGCCACAATGCAGGCGTTCACCATATTTCTTAATATATTCCGGACAGTAGATACGTTCTTCATTCGCAGAATCCAGTACCATACCATCTTCCATGTTGCCAGTCAGTACAAGAACATCCAGCATATTTTCCGAATCCTGTTCGTGACTCATCATTTCCAGTTCAAAATCAATCTTGCTGCTGATGTATGCCTTCTGGCGATTATTTAGCAGACGAAACTTTTTCAGACATTCCATTTCCGGATTATCATTTCCAAATAACTCATAAAGAAAATGCCCGGTCAGTTTGTAGATTTGCATGGCGATCATGATATCAATTTTGTCAGTCCTCCGAGAAATGATATTTTTGTAAGTAGACACCGAAATTTCCAGTTTGGATGCAAATTCTGCCTGTGTCATTCCAAGATTTAAACGTTCCTTTTCCAAATTCTGGACAAAACAGTCCAATAATACATTTTTCGTCATATTTGTCTTAAATTCCCCTCTTTTTTGTTTGTTGGAAAAATGGACAAAAAACTGACCATTTATAAAATGATGTTGAAAAAAAGTCGTAAATTTCGGTTAAGTAATTAGCTTAGTAGTTGGATATAATACTTTATGTAAGTATTATAGCAAGTGCATTTTTTCAAATCAACTACAGAATCAGGGGGAATGTAACATGGAGGATGCAACACTACAAGTTTTATCGAGATGCAATATTACGCCAAAATATAAAGGGTATACATATTTACCAGTGGCGGTCAGACTGGCGGATCAGTACATGAGAGAGCCGCTGTGCATTATGGCTGATATTTATCCTGTTATTGGACAGATCTATGACGAATCGCCAAGAAAGGTAGAGCGGGCAATCCGGAAGGTTGTAGAAGTGGGGTGGCAGAACAACCGGGAATATATGGTGGAGATTATGGGATTTGGCGCGAAGAAATGTCCTGGAAATGCGCAGTTTATTGATGCACTTGTGTACTACATACTTAACAGTAATCCACAGCCAGCTTTGAGAGGAATTGTCTAAGAGAAGATTGAAAGAAAGGAAAAGAACAAAAAAAGAACATAAAAAAGTTGAAAAAATGTCTTGCAAAGAAAAAAAACATGTGCTAACATAAGAGCATCTTTTTAGAGACAGTATAGAAAATGCAGAGAAAGAGACTCTGTTCGTGATAACTTGACAGGAATATGACGCCACCGACTGAGAGCGTCATTTGAGGGAAAGGAACAATAGGGAACACTCTGGAGCAGATTGAGCGAAAGCAATTTAGGTTTAAATTTACAGCAATTGCAAGTAGAGCAGTACGCTGGCACGCGTTATGTGCGAGAGATGAATTCAAAGACGAGTTCAAAAGCGGGTGGTACCGCGGATATTAAGATAATCCGTCCCGGAATACGATTATGTATTCCGGGACTTTTTGCATTAAGAAAGATACTTTCTGAAAGAAAAATATTAAAAGAGTAATAAAAATGGAACAAAATTTAACAGGAGGGAAACAGTCATGGAATACCAGACAGGCGTAAAGAAAAAAGATACATTGGAGATTACAGAACTTTTAAATGCAAAGACCGGCGAGGCAGTAAAAGTCAATGGTGCAGTGCATACAATCCGTGATATGGGTACAGTTGCATTTGTAATCTTAAGAAAAAGAGAAGGCCTGCTCCAGTGTGTATACGAAGAAGGCAGTGCCACATTTGATCTGAAAGAAATCAAAGAAGCATCAACGCTGGAAGTCGAAGGGGTGCTTGAGCAGAATGAAAAAGCGCCGAATGGCATCGAAATCCGCATGAAAAAAGTTAAAATCTTAAGTCAGCCGGAAGATGAGATGATGCCGCTTGCTATTTCCAAGTGGAAATTAAACACTTCTCTGGAGGCAAAGTTAAATTATCGTTCCATTTCTCTTAGAAATATCAGGGAGCGTGCAAAATTCCGGATTCAGGAAGGATTGACAAGAGCATTTCGTGATTTCTTATATAGTCAGGAATTTACCGAAATTCATACACCGAAGATTGGAGCCAAAAGTGCAGAAGGTGGTGCAAACTTATTTAAGCTGGAATATTTCCACCGTCCGGCAGTGCTCCAGCAAAGTCCTCAGTTCTACAAACAGATGATGGTCGGTGTGTTTGACCGGGTATTTGAAACGGCGCCGGTGTTCCGTGCTGAGAAGCATAATACGAAGAGACATTTGAATGAATATACGAGTCTGGACTTCGAGATGGGCTATATTGATGGATTTGAGGATATTATGGGAATGGAGACAGGATTTCTCCAGTATGCCATGGAACTTTTAAAAAAAGATTATGCCAGAGAACTGAAGATTCTGAATGTGGAACTTCCGAAAGTAGATCAGATTCCGGCAGTAAAATTCAGTGAGATCAAAGAGCTGGCAGCTGAGAAATATAATCACAAGATGCGTAACCCATTTGATCTGGAGCCGGAAGAAGAAGTACTGATCGGAAAATATGCAAAAGAAGAGTGGGGCAGCGATTTTGTATTTGTTACGCACTATCCGTCCAAGAAGCGTCCATTTTACGCGATGGACGATCCGGAGGATCCGAAATATACACTGAGCTTTGATCTTCTCTTCCGTGGCCTTGAGATTACGACCGGAGGTCAGAGAATCCACGATTATCAGACACTTCTAAAGAAGATTGAAGCAAGAGGCATGACGACAGAAGGTATGGATCAGTATCTTGCTACATTTAAACATGGCATGCCGCCACACGGAGGACTGGGAATTGGACTGGAACGCTTGACGATGCAGCTGCTTGGGGAGGATAATGTAAGAGAAACAACATTATTCCCAAGAGACTTAAGCAGACTGGAGCCATAGAGAATTCTCAGACAGTTCTTCTCATCTATGCTCCCCCATAAAAGTGGAAATGTACCTGCTTAACCACCCGGGAGCGAAATGAGCAGAAAGGATGGAAGAAGCTATGTTTGGAAAGAGATGTTCTTTATGTGGAGGAAAACTGAATAGTAATGGAATCTGTACGGAGTGTGGATTAGACAATAACAAATCCGATAAAAATTATCGAATAAACCAAAGTGAATGTGATCATGAACCATTGACTCATGTGCATTATGGTAAGAATGAAAAACCGGAGAAACAGCCGAAGCCGAATACACCGAGACAGTCCTGGCAGGGGAGGCAAAAAAATAACAACTGGCAGCAGGATCGGTCCTGGCAGGGGAGTACAACTACTTACTCTGGAAATACAGGAAGTACAGGGCGTAAGAAAGTCGGTAAGAAGAAAAAGCCGGGAAGGATCATCAGTAAGATTATAGCAGTCATTGTCATCTTCAATGTATTTTTTGGTATTTTCCAACCGATGGTCAGTGATATTTTAGATGATGTAATCAGCGGATATCAGGAGAATACACAAGACTATACAAGAAGTGACCCGTATGAAAATGTGACAAAAGAACTTCCGGCAGATGGTGAGAGTGTAAGTTTTGAGCTGACCAGTGGTGACTATGTGGTCGGTGTGCACATTCCGGAAGGAAATTATCAGGCGGATGTATCTTATGATTACGATACGGTCCAGGTTGATGACTGGGACAGTGGATTTTACCTTTATGAATATGCAGGGCGGACAGACGGTGATTATCTGGATGACTTAAGATTATACAATGGAGCGATTGTTCACATTTCTTCACAGACAACGATTACACTTTATTCAGATAATGCGCAGACAGAAAACATTCTTTATGAAAATAATCCACTGGCAGGACAAGAGCCTTTGGTAGTAAAAAAAGACCTGACCGTAGGTCCTGACCTTCCGGCAGGGGTGTATGATCTGATACTGGTCAGTGGAGAAGGCAGTGTGGACGTTGATATTTATACAGAATATGGTGAATCTATGGAGACAAAAAATCTGTATCTGGGCGAGAATTGCACAGACGGAAAGGAATATAAGAATCTTGTTCTTCCGAAAAATGCGCAGATTACATTAGATGACAATATGGAACTCAGACTGACTCCAAGCGAGCATATATCAACGACGGATTATTATGAATATTACAATTATTAGAGATAAGAATTAAGATGTAAGATAACTGGCAGACAGGAGGGTGCTTAAAATGGCAAACAAAATCTCAGACGAGACCATTGAGTATGTGGGTATTCTGGCGAAGCTGGAACTTTCAGAGAAAGAGAAAGAAGAGGCCAAGGCAGATATGGAAAAAATGTTGGACTACATTGATGTATTAAATGAACTTGACACGGATGGAATGGAACCGATGTCTCATGTATTTCCAGTGAATAATGTATTTCGCGAAGACGTTGTGACAAATGGTGATGGCAGCAGTGATACATTGGCAAATGCACCACTTATGAAGAATCAGAGCTTCAAGGTGCCGAAGACGATCGGATAGGAGGAGACGAGTTATGGATATTATGGGTCTGACAGCAGTAGAACTCGGAAAGAAAATAAAAGCAAAAGAAATTTCAGTTACGGAAGCCACGCAGGCGTATCTGGATCAGATTGAAAAGGTAGAGAATGATGTGCACAGCTATGTGACCATTGATAAAGAGGGTGCATTAAAGCGTGCCGAAGAAGTTCAGAAGATGATCGATGACGGAACACTTCTGAGTCCTCTTGCAGGTGTTCCGGTGGCAATCAAGGATAATATGTGCACGAAAGGGACGAGAACAACTTGCAGTTCCAAAATTCTGGAAAATTTTGTTCCAACCTTTACTTCAGAGGCAGTTTTGAACTTGGAAAAAGCCGGTGCAGTCATAATCGGAAAGACGAATATGGATGAATTCGCCATGGGAAGTACAACCGAGACTTCTTATTATGGAGTGACAAGAAATCCATGGAATCTGGGACATGTGCCAGGCGGTTCTTCAGGCGGCTCCTGCGCAGCAGTGGCAGCAGGTGAGTGCGCTTATGCACTTGGTTCTGATACAGGTGGATCGATCCGTCAGCCGAGTTCATTTTGTGGTGTAACGGGGATTAAACCGACTTATGGAACGGTATCCAGGTACGGACTGATTGCTTACGGTTCTTCGCTGGATCAGATTGGACCAATTGCGAAAGATGTGACAGATTGTGCGACTATCCTTGAGACAATCGCTTCTCATGATGTAAAAGACAGTACTTCCGTGGAGCGGGAGTATGACTTTACTTCGGCATTGGCAGACGACGTGAAAGGTATGAAGATTGGTATTCCGAGAGATTACTTTGGGGATGGATTAAGCGCAGACGTAAAAGAGCAGATTTTAAATGCAGTGAAGGTCCTGGAAGAAAAAGGCGCAGTTGTAGAAGAATTTGACTTAAGTCTTGTGAAATATGCGATTCCGGCATACTACATTATTGCAGATGCTGAGGCAAGTTCTAACCTGGCACGTTTTGATGGCGTAAAATATGGTTACCGCACAGAAGAATACGAAGGACTTCACAACATGTACAAAAAGACACGTTCCGAAGGATTCGGAGCAGAAGTAAAGCGCAGGATCATGCTTGGATCTTTCGTATTAAGCTCTGGATATTATGATGCTTACTATCTGAAAGCACTTCGTACAAAGGCACTGATTAAACAGGCATTTGACAAAGCATTTGCAAAATATGATATGATTGTGGCTCCGGCGGCTCCGACAACGGCACCAGAGCTTGGAAAGAGTTTAAGTGATCCGATGAAAATGTATTTGAGTGACATTTACACAATCTCCGTGAACCTGGCAGGACTTCCGGGAATCAGTATTCCGGTAGGAAAAGATTACAAAGGTCTTCCGGTCGGCATGCAGCTTATCGGAGACTGCTTCCAGGAGAAAAAAATTATCCAGGCAGCCTACACATTTGAACAGACAAGAACTTATGAAGCACCACAGTTTGTGAAGGAGGGAAGATAGTTATGGCAAAGCAGTATGAGACAGTCATTGGACTTGAGGTTCACGTAGAACTTGCGACAAAGACAAAGATTTTCTGTGGTTGCAGCACTCAGTTCGGGGGTGCGCCAAATACCCACACATGTCCGGTATGTACTGGTATGCCAGGTTCCCTTCCGGTACTGAACAGACAGGTAGTAGAGTATGCAATGGGAATCGGACTTGCAACTCATTGTGATATTACAAGAGTATGCAAATTCGACCGTAAGAATTACTTCTATCCGGATAACCCACAGAATTATCAGATTTCCCAGTTATATTTACCGATCGCAAGAAATGGCTATGTAGAGATCGAAGTTGGAGATACGAAGAAAAAAATACGGATCCATGAAATGCATATGGAGGAAGATGCCGGTAAGCTGATCCATGACGAGTGGGACGATACATCACTGGTAGATTACAACCGAAGCGGTGTACCGCTTGTGGAGATTGTATCGGAGCCGGATATGCGCTCTTCTGAGGAAGTTATTGCATATCTGGAAAAGCTTCGTACAACGATTCAGTATCTTGGTGCTTCTGACTGCAAATTGCAGGAGGGCTCTATGAGAGCGGACGTGAACCTGTCCGTTCGTGAAATGGGAACCTGTGAATTCGGAACAAGAACGGAGATGAAGAACCTGAACTCCTTTAAGGCAATTGCAAGAGCCATCGAAGGAGAACGGGAGCGTCAGATCGAGCTTCTGGAAGCCGGAAAGAAAGTTGTTCAGGAGACGAGACGCTGGGATGACAACAAAGAATCATCACATGCAATGCGTTCCAAAGAAGATGCACAGGATTACCGTTACTTCCCGGAACCGGATCTTGTCCCGATTGTTATCAGCCAGGAATGGATTGACCGGGTTAAGAAACGACAGCCGGAATTTCGTGAGGAAAAATTAAAGCGTTACAAGAAAGAGTTCGATATTCCACAATATGATGCAGAAATCCTCACAGAATCTAAACATATGGCGGATATCTTTGAAGAAACAACTGCTTTATGTGGAAAACCTAAGAAAGTTTCCAACTGGCTCATGGTGGAGACGATGCGGCTCTTAAAAGAACATAACATGGAATCAGAAGATATTACATTTACACCGGAGAACCTTGCGAAACTAATCGAGCTTGCAGATGCAGGAACAATCAACAGCTCGGTGGCGAAAGAAGTTTTTGATCATGTGTTCGAGGAAAATGTAGATCCAGAAAAGTATGTTGAAGAACACGGGCTTAAAACGGTCAATGACGAAGGAGCACTTATAGAAGTTCTCGAAAAAGTTATTGCAGATAATCCACAGGCTGTAGTAGACTATAAGGGTGGAAAAGAGAAGGCACTTGGAGCACTGGTAGGTCAGACGATGAAAGCAATGAAGGGGAAAGCAAATCCCGGACTGGTCAACCAGAAGCTTCGTGAGATGTTAAAGTAAAAAGAGTGACCTGGCTTTTGCCGGGTTACTTTTTTGCACGGAATAAATAGTTATAAAAACAAAAGAGTATATAAGGAGGTCGCCATGGGAGGATTTTTTGGTGTAGCATCAAAGCAGGACTGTGTCCTGGAATTATTTTACGGAGTAGACTATCACTCACATCTTGGCACAAGACGAGGAGGAATGGCAGTTTATGGAGAGGATGGATTTTACCGTGCCATTCATAATATAGAGAATTCTCCATTCCGTACAAAGTTTGATCATGATGTGTCAGAAATGAAAGGATATCTTGGAATTGGCTGTATTTCCGATTATGATCCGCAGCCACTTTTGATTCAGTCACACCTTGGAAGCTTTGCAATCACAACAGTCGGAAAAGTTAATAACTATGAGGAACTGTTAAAAGGTCTGTTTGAGAAGGATCATTCACATTTTCAGGAAATGACTAACGGGCAGATCAATGTGACAGAGCTTGTGGCGGCGCTAATCTGTGAGAAAGAATCCATAGTAGAAGGAATCAAATATGTACAGGACGTTGTAGATGGTTCTATGACGATGCTTGTCATGACAAAAGAAGGAATCTATGGTGCAAGGGACAGGTATGGGCGAACACCTCTTGTGATAGGTAAGAAGGATGATTCTTACTGTCTTTCATTTGAAAGTCATGCTTATATTAACTTGGGCTATACCGATTATAAGGAACTGGGACCTTGCGAGGTCGTCTATGTGACATCGGAGGGAATAGAAGAAATACGCCCGGCAAGAACTGGCAAGATGAAGATCTGTTCTTTCCTGTGGGTATACTATGGATATCCGACTTCTGCGTATGAAGGGGTAAATGTTGAGGAAATGCGTTACCGTTGCGGAAGTATGCTGGCAAAGCGTGATGGAGATAGTGTGCATCCGGATATTGTAGCAGGTGTGCCGGATTCAGGTATTGCTCATGCAATCGGATATGCAAATGAATCAGGAATTCCGTATGCAAGACCATTTATCAAATACACACCGACATGGCCGAGATCATTTATGCCGACCAACCAAAGTCAGCGTGACCTGATCGCGAGAATGAAGCTGATCCCTGTACAGGCTCTGATCGAAGACAAGAAATTACTCTTGATCGATGACTCGATCGTTCGTGGAACACAGCTTCGTGAGACAACAGAGTTTTTATATAGAAGCGGAGCGAAGGAAGTGCATATCCGCCCGGCATGTCCACCGCTTCTTTATGGATGTAAATACCTGAACTTCTCAAGATCGAAATCCGAGATGGATCTGATCACGAGAAGAGTCATTCAGGAGCAGGAAGGCGGAGAAGTATCTGCAGAGGTATTAAAAGAGTATTCAGATCCATGCTCCGACCGCTATGCAAATATGATCGAAGAAATTCGAAGAATCCAGAACTTTACGTCACTAAGATACCATAGACTGGACGATCTTTTAGAGTCTATTGGAATTGATCCAAGTCAGGTATGTACGTATTGCTTCGATGGACGGGAGTAATTTTTGAAAAGTTCAGTTGAAATTATATAACATAATAAAAATCCAGACTATTTTATCCTCCGCAGAGCGAGACATTACAATGAGCCTGATAAAGCAGAAAAAGTGCAAGTAAAGACTTTCACTTTTCCTACAGTCTCATTTACATCGCTCTGAAGTCGAGAAAAATAGTCTGGATTTTTTATAGTTATTGGCGAACTGGAACTTTTCACAAGTTATGCGCCGAAAGAAGTGGAAAAATAATGCATTCAGTCAGAAAAATCAGGTGGATTTTCTGTTCTGCAGTTTCCCGGCAGTATATAATCAATAAAACTTACATGTTGACACGAAGTTGCGGGATAATATGCAAAAATACAGGTCATTCTATCCGACTACAGAGCGATGGAGATGAGACTAGAGTTCGAGTGAAAGCCATTGCTTGCACTCGAACTGTTTTAATAGGCTCAGCGGAATGTTCCGCTCTGGGAGGATAAAATGACCTGTATTTTTGTATGTTTACTCTTGCAACGCTTTCAATACACTACTTTCGGCTTCTATTTGGCTTTTGAGTTCGAGGATAAGTGTGCATTGCTGGCAGATGTCTGCAGAGCGAATCTCACATTGTTCTTTGATTCTGCGCAGGCGTTCTGCATAGAGCTGAACACTGTGATTATCAAGAGGCTTGTCTTTCAGCATGGCTTCTTCTAACACAGCTTTCTGATACATTTTCTCAACAGTTTCTAATTGTTTCAGCAGTTCTGGTATTTTCTTCAAATATTCCCCGTATACTTCCAGTTGCTGACATTCCTTCTGAGTGTTCATAAGTAATTCCATGGCAAACTCCAATCTTTATAATTTATAGAAAATGACATTAGTAGTTCTTAATCATAGTATAAAGTACTTGGAGCTGAAATGCATTATGATCTTATTTTTTTACTGCTGTAAAATTAACATGTGAATTTAATTGTAAAGAAGAAAAAGAATTGTTATACTAAGAAAAAGAACTGAAAGGAAGCGGTGAAAATGCCAAATATAAAACCAATTTCTGATTTGAGAAATTATACAGAAGTTTTAAAAGAAACAAGTGAAGGTGCTCCGGTATTTTTGACTAAAAATGGCAGAGGTGAGTACGTGATTTTGGATATGAAAGATTATGATAGAATGAAAGCAGAATTAGCAATGATGGCTGAATCAGGGAAAGGTGAAAAAACGGTAAGGGAAGAGGATTGGGTGTCAACGGAGGAAGTGGAGGAAAGTTATGAGTAGTTTTGTATCCCTTGAGGATGTGAAGAAAATATATCAGATGGGCGAGGTGCAGATTATGGCTGCAGCCGGTATTGATTTCCAGATTGAGAGGGGAGAATTTGCGGTTGTGGTAGGTCCAAGTGGTGCCGGAAAGACGACAGTATTGAATATTCTTGGAGGAATGGATACGGCAAGCTCCGGGCGTGTGATCGTAGACGGAAAAGATATTGCACAGTATTCACCGAGACAATTGACAGCATATAGAAGAGATGACATTGGTTTTGTATTTCAGTTTTATAATCTGATCCCGAACCTGACTGCTCTTGAAAATGTAGAATTAGCTCTTCAGATCTGTAAGAATCCTATGGATGCCCAGGAGGTTATGGAAGATGTAGGACTTGGTGAGCGTCTGGATAATTTTCCGGCGCAGCTATCTGGTGGAGAACAGCAGAGGGTTTCCATTGCAAGAGCGCTTGCAAAGAATCCGAAGCTTTTGTTGTGTGACGAGCCGACAGGAGCGCTGGATTACAATACAGGTAAAGCAATCTTGAAGCTTCTTCAGGATACTTGCAGGGAAAAGGGGATGACCGTAATTCTGATCACGCACAACTCTGCAATTGCGCCAATGGCGGACCGTGTCATTAAGATAAAGAATGGTATGGTATCAGAGATGACAGTGAACGAACACCCAGTTCCAGTCGAGACGATTGAGTGGTAAAGAGAGGCATTACATATGAAAATGAAACCAACGAGCAAAGATTTTTATATGGAGATCCAGAAGAGCCCGGGGCGATTTCTGTCTATTTTATTTATAGTGGCACTGGGCGTTGCATTTTTCTCAGGAATTCGTGCATCGGAGCCGGATATGAGACTGACGGGAGATGCATATTTTGATGAAAGCAATCTTATGGATATCAAAGCGCTCAGTACATATGGCGTGACACAGGACGATGTGGACGCGATTTTGAAAATCGACGGAGTAGAACATGCAGAGGGCGCGTACAGCGCGGACTTCATGCAGATCGTAGATAAGAAACAAAAAGTTCTGCATGTGATATCTTTACAGGATGAGATGAATCAAGTGAAGTTAAGTGACGGCCGGATGCCCCAAAAAGCAGGGGAATGTCTGGCAGACCAGGATGCAGGATATAAGGTCGGAGATACAATTAAATTGCGTTCCGGAACGTCTGATGAGGTTACAGATACTCTGACGACAGATACGCTGAAAGTTGTCGGCCTTTGCAGCAGTCCGATGTACATTTCTTATGGACGCGGAAGTGCAACGATTGGTACCGGAACTATCAGTGCATTTGTCATGGTGCCGGAAGAGACGTTTGATATGGACGTATACACGGAAGTATATGTACAGGTCAAAGGTGCAAAAAATGAAGTGGCATTTACGGACGGATATGATAAGAAAGTAGAGAAAGTCCTGGATCAGATCGAAGATATTACGGACGAACGTGCTGAAATTCGAAAGCAGGAGCTGGTAAATGAAGCACAAGAGAAGATTGACGAGGCGAGAGAAGAACTGGAGCAGGGCAGAGTGGACGCAGCTTCGGAACTTGCAGATGCGGCGGCTAAGATAGCAGACGCCGAGGAGCAGTTGACGAATGGAAAAGAACAGATTACCAGTGGTAAAAAGCAGATTGCCAGTGCTAAGAATACATTGAGCAAAAAAGAAAGCGAACTGGAACAGGCACAGAATCAATATAATGCCGGACTTGCACAGCTTCAGGAAGGTGAGGATCAATATGAAGCCGGACTTGCACAATATGAGGCTGCGAAACCGGAAGCTGAGGCGAAAATCCAGACTGGAAGAGAAGGACTTGCAGCGCTTCAGCAGATGATTCAGGCAGACCAGCAGACATTGACGGAAATTCAGCAGAGGATCGAGGCAGTAAATTCTGAATTGTCAGCATTTGACCAAATACCTGAGGATCAGCTTACAGAAGAGCAGAAGGCGCAAAAAGAACAATATGAACGACAGCTTACCGAGCTTAAGGAAAACGAAGCTGGCATGCAGCAGAAGATTTCCATTGAACAGCAGAAATATGATGAGAGTAAAGCCGAACTGGATGCTGCCCAGAAGAAGCTTGATGACACTGCAGCAACTCTGGCTCAGACAAAGTCAGAGCTTGACGCAGCGAAGGCTTCTTTAAATGGTGTTCCACAGCAGCTTGCAAGTGGAAAAGCCCAGATTCAGTCCGGATGGACTGAAATTCGAAAGCAGGAGAAGAAGCTGGAAGAAGGAGCAGCAGAAATCGCGGAAAATGAAGCGAAAGTTGCAGAGGCAAAAATTGAGTATGCCAATGGTGAAGAAGAGGCTGCCCAGAAGATTGCAGAAGGTGAACAGAAAATTGCGGACGCAGAGGCAAAGGTTCAGGACATCGAAAAACCAACCTGGTATGTCTATGACCGTGATACTTTGACTGAGTATTCCGGGTACGGAGAAAACGCGGAGCGTCTAGGTGCGATTGGCCGTGTCTTCCCGGTATTATTCTTTCTTGTCGCGGCGCTGATTAGTCTGACCAGCATGACGCGAATGGTAGAAGAGCAAAGAACCGCAATCGGAACCATGAAAGCACTTGGATATAGCAAGATGTCCATCGCGAAGAAATATCTTGGATATGCATTGATCGCGACAGCAGGCGGCAGTGTATTGGGTGTGCTGATCGGTGAAAAGATATTGCCATATATCATTGTCTATGCATATGGAATCTTATACAAGCATATTACACATATTCTGGTCCCATACCAATGGATCTATGCCTGGATGGCAGCGGCGGCAGCAATTGTATGTACAATGGCAGCAACATTTTTTGCGTGTTACAAAGAACTTGTAGCACAGCCGGCAGTACTGATGCGCCCACCGGCACCTAAAAATGGACAAAGAGTTTTCTTAGAAAGAATAAAATTTATTTGGAAACATTTAAGTTTCACGTGGAAGTCTTGTATCCGTAACTTAACCAGATATAAGAAACGATTCTTTATGACAGTTTTTGGAATTGGCGGTTGTATGGGATTGATGCTGGTTGGATATGGAATCAAAGATTCCTGTTATGAAATTGCAGAACTGCAGTTCCGGGATATTCAGATGTATGATGGAAGTGTCTACCTGAAAGAAGACATTTCAGATGAGACAAGACAGAATCTCCTGGATTATATGAAGGACGATCCGGACATCAGTCATTATATGCAGACCAGCATGAAGAATGTAACACTTGCCAATGGAAAGAATAAACGTGATACTTATCAGGTCGTATTTTCGGAACCGAAAGACGTAAAAGATTATTTTGATTTCCACGACCGGAAATCAAAAGAGGAATATACGCTTGATGATGAAGGTGTCATTATTTCTGAGAAAACCGGAAAGCTTTTGAATGCAAAAGCAGGGGATACCATTGAAATTAAAGACGAAGAGAATGGTAACAAGAAAGTAAAAATTGCTCATATCTGCGAGAACTATATGGGACACTATATTTTCTTCACTCCTTCTTATTATGAAAAAGTGTATGGTGAGAATCCGGAATATAACAGTATTTTCTTTGCAGGACAAAAAGGAGATACGCAGGAAGACTACAACAAGATTGGTGAAGACATTCTGACCCAGGACGGAGCGCTTAGTGTCAGCTATATGCGTGATATTGAAAAACAGTTGGACGATATGCTAAAAAGTCTGAATCTGGTTATTGTAGTACTGATCATTTCTGCAGGAATGCTTGCATTTGTCGTACTATATAACCTTAATACTGTTAACATCACGGAGCGGCAGAGGGAGCTGGCAACTCTGAAAGTGCTTGGATTCTATGATCTGGAAGTGGCAGAACACGTATATCGTGAAAATGTACTTTTGACATTCATCGGAGCGGCGGTAGGAGTGGTGCTTGGGAAATTCCTGCATGCCTTTATCATTGATACGGTGGAAGTAGACACAGCCATGTTCGGAAGAAATATTAACTTTTCAAGTTACATGTACAGTCTGCTATTTACAATTCTGTTTTCATTGATCGTAAATGGAATTATGTATTTTAAATTGAAGAAGATTGATATGGTAGAATCACTCAAGAGTATTGAATAAATGGAAGTCGGTTTGCAGATATGAGAAAGGAATGAAAGTATGGAATTAGGATATCAGTTAAAAATCACAATTAAGGGAAGTCACCCACCAATTTGGAGAAGAGTAATTGTACCGGGGAAAATAAATTTTCAGGATTTAGATGACATTATTGAGGATTTATTTGGCTGGACACATGATCACTTATATGAATTTTGTGACCGGAAAAGTGGGCGTCGTTTTCAACCGTCAGATGATGAGTATTTCTGGAATACAGAAAGTGTGGAAAATCTGATTGATGATTGTTTTATAAAAGGTGAAAAATGGACATACACATATGATTTTGGTGATGACTGGGTTCATGACATTCTGGTAGAAGATGTTGTGCCGTACAAAGAGCGATTTGCAAAAGTACTTAGAAGTAAAGGCCCATACATGATTGAGGACTGCGGAGGATTATGGGGATTTTATGAGTCTTATATAGATGAGGCAGAGCCGTTTGATATCGAAATCGCAAATCATCAATTCGAACAGTTTCCGATTGAAGCTAAAGCGTTTGTGCGGATAGGTGAGGATTATGAATATTTTGGGACACCAGAGGGAGACTGGGGAGAATTCGGGGAAGATTCATTTGAGCAGCATATGAAAAAGATGTTGGAAGAAAATCCAAAAGAGATGTTGCAACAGTATTTTAGTGGACTTCAAAATGCCAGAAATACGGCAGATGAATGGATTGAAGAAAATAAGGAGTTCCTGAGTCGGGATTTTTATTTGAAAGATGTATATAGTAGTTATACAAAAGATAATTTAAAGTTGATAGCTCAGATGAATGGATTTTCTGGTTATAGTAAGCTGAAAAAATCTGAACTGGCAGACTGGCTTGTGAAGAAGATGTTAGAAGAAAGTCATATGGCAGATATCGTAGAGGATATCATTCCGGAAGAAGGCGAAGTGATTCAGTTAATTATAAATCGGCCAGAAGGAATATGGATTACAGAGCCTGCATTAGAACAATCTTTTTTTCTGTCAAATTACGGAGCGTTTAATGATGAAGTGGGTGTTATGCGCCTGCCTAAAGATGTGCGGGAAATGTACCGGAACGTCAACACGACAGAGTGTCAGAAAAGAAGATTGGAGAAAGATAAAATCCGTAAATACTGTAATAGTGCAGTAGAATTGTATGGAGTCGTACCGATTTCAGAGGTAGCTGTTATATACAGACACTATACAGGAAATGATATTTTAGTAAAACAACTGAAAAAGATAGCTTTGGAATATACAACGGATAACAGAGTTACTGTCAGAGGGCGCTATCTTGTACATATGGATATTGATGATGAAGATATGGAACTCATATTGGAAGATCAGGAGGGTAATCCATATTATATACCGGACACGGAAGAGGAATTTCTGATATACGGAAATGCAGACGAGGAAACAATAGAGCAACTTGATGAAGTTAAATTTTCTAAATGGCTGGAAGAGGAATTGAATCTTGATGTAGTGTGTGGATTTACGATTGCAAAACATATATTGTTATGCATTAAGTTAAATTACGAAGAAGAAGCGTTAATGGAAATTTTGGACGTGTTAGTCTCCAATATGGGAATCCCTGAATTGTCAACAAAGCAAAAGAGAAAAGTGAAAAAGAAATTGAGTGAATTATGTAAAAATACCAGACTGTATTCCTATAGCGGACATACGTTGAATGAAATTGAAGCCAAGATGTAAGAAAAACTCCTTCCCTGGATAAAACTGTGGAAGGAGTTTTTATAATCATATATCAAAACTATTCCATATCAAAATCAAGCTCCTGACTGGCAAAGAATTTCTGGACATATTCGTCCCAGGCTTTTTCTACGCTTTTATCCATGGTAAATGTATTCATGGAAGTCCCGGTGATACATTGAAGTGCCAGTCCGTCATAGCGGAAATTAAGATACAGTCCCTGGATTTCCGCAGGGCGGTAGGTCAGATCATGCTCAGTGAGAAAGGATTCGAACTGATCTTTTGCTAGAGATAATATGAATTTGAAATTTAACGGAGTTTTCTTTCCACGGATTACCTGGAAGAAAAAATCGCGCACTTCTCCCCAGGTGGAATACTCCTTTTCAAAAGCTTCATCAAAAAAGTCTTTATGGATTCTGCCATCTACCTGGAAGCGGTTAAAGGTAGTTACTTCCCCCTCGATCAAGGAGAATGTATCAAATGTTGGTTTTAAAAGCAGGTGGGACATACAGACCTTTGCTTTCAGATTAAGAACGATCATAGTGAAAACCTCTCTGGATAATTATTAGAGATATTATAGCATAATTTTTGTAGCATTATAATTCTAATTTTTTAAAAAGCTTTTCAATAAATTTTAAATCGAGTATAATTATTTCTATATGACATAGACTTGGGGAAGGCATAATGCCGTTTGCGGATATGTGCTGACTGAAAATAAGCGCAGATTTGCAAACGATATACAGAAATAAAGAGGTAAGAGAGGAAAAAAACTTGGGGAAAAAGACAATAGAAGAAAATACGATCACGGAGGGGATTATCTGGAAGCAGCTTCTGATATTTTTCTTCCCGATCATGCTGGGAACTTTAATCCAACAATTATATACAACCGTGGATACGATTATCGTCGGACGCTTTGTGGGGAAGGCGGCATTAGCCAGCGTAGGCGGTCCGGCGGCTGTTTTATCAACGATTGTTGTTACATTTTTTAATGGACTGGCAAATGGAGCGGCAGTTGTCATTGCGCAGTATTATGGAGCAAAAGACAAAGGAAGACTGCATACAGGGCTTCATACTGCATATTTATTTTCCATTGTGGTCAGTCTCGTAATATCTGTAGTGGGAGCAGTGCTGACACCATGGCTGCTTAAGATCATGAACACTCCACAGGATATGATGGCATCATCAACTACATATTTACGCATTTATTTTATGGGAATCTTATTTACGCTGGTCTATAATATGGGAGCGGCAATCATGAGAGCAGTCGGAGATTCCAAAAGACCGCTTCTTTATCTGGTGGTCTGTTGCGTACTGAATATAGGTTTGGATATATTCATGGTAGTTATATTAAAAATGGGAATTGCAGGGGCAGCACTGGCAACTGTATTTTCCCAGTGTGTCAGCGCATTTCTTGTGACCTGGTCTTTAACAAAAGACTATGATTCTATGAAACTACAATTCAGAGAACTTCGCATGGAAGCAAGTGTTTTAAAAAGAGAGTTGAAAATCGGTATACCGGGAGCTTTGCAGGCATGTGCTTATGGAGTGACCAATGTAGTCATTCAGGCATCAATCAATAGCTTTGGAACGGATACTGTGGCAGGATGGGCGGCTTATGGAAAATTAGATTTGATTTTCTGGACAGTATCCAGTGCACTGGGAGCGGCGGTCACAACATTTGTCGGACAGAATTATGGCGCAGGTAAGTGGGACCGGGTATATAAGAGTATCCGGGTAAACATTGGTATTTCTTATGTATTTACAGGTATGATCATCTTTACATTGTATGCATTTTGTGAGCCAATGTATCATATGTTCACAACAGATCCAAAGGTAATCGACATAGGTGTGTATATGCTCCGGTTCCTGGTGCCGAGTTATCTGCTCAGCATTCTGCTTGAAAACTTGGACGGTGGACTTCGCGGAGTCGGAGATGTACTGTGGCCTACGATATTTACATTTGGAGGATTGTTTTTAATACGACTCCCGTGGGTTATGATTCTGACTCCGATTTATCATAAGGTGGAGATTTTGCTGATCAGTTATCCAATTGCATGGGGAGGAACACTTCTATTCGTAATACCGTATTATTTCTGGAAGAAGAAAAAGTGTTTCAACAAAATATGCAGTGAAAAATAAAGCGAAATTTATGGATTTTTGCGAAATAATTCTCAAAAGTCAAAAAATTCTTTACAAATAAGCAATAAAGTATTATTATACAAAAAAAGATAGAAATCTTCAGGGCAGGGTGAGATTCCCTACCGGCGGTAAAGCCCGCGAGCCGAGAGGTATGATTCGGTGAGATTCCGAAGCCGACAGTATAGTCTGGATGAGAGAAGACGACGGTACATATAGTTTTAGTTATGAATGCGGTATCGAGGCTCTGAGATGGTAGACCATTTCAGAGCTTCTTTATTTTCACAGATAATTAGTCATGAAGTTGTGATTAAAGTACCAGTGAACAAAACCCCTGTAGATTATCTGCAGGGGTTTTGTTCTAAGTTCAAGTCGAACGTCCGTGAGACAAATTTGCTATTACTCACCACCTGAAGAGGTGGGAGTCTTCTCGACTGAGATAAAAAGAAAGAAGGAATGTATGTGACAGACCAGGAGTATATGAAACGTGCAATAGAACTTGCAAAAAAAGGAGAAGGCTGGACGAATCCCAATCCGATGGTCGGAGCGGTCATCGTAAAGGATGGACGTATTATCGGCGAAGGCTATCATGCCAGATGCGGAGAGCTGCATGCGGAACGAAATGCAATTGCTTCTCTTACTGAATCAGCCGAAGGGGCAACGCTGTACGTTACATTGGAACCATGTTGTCATTATGGAAAGACGCCGCCGTGTACGGCAGCAATTTTAGAGCAGAAGATAAAAAAAGTAGTGATTGGATCCAGAGACCCAAATCCGAAAGTGGCAGGAAAGGGAGCAAAGATACTAAGAGATGCCGGTGTAACGGTTGTGGAAGATTTTATGAGAGACAAATGTGATGAATTAAATCCAATATTTTTTCATTACATAACGACCAAAACACCATATGTAGTTATGAAGTATGCAATGACGCTGGATGGGAAAATTGCAACAAAGACAGGAGCTTCAAAATGGATCACCCAAGAAGCCGCACGCAGAGAAGTACAGTATATGCGTCATCGGTATATGGGAATCATGGTCGGGATAGGAACGGTACTTGCGGATGATCCAATGCTGAATGTCCGGGTAGAAGGGCTTAAAAGTCCGGTCAGGATTATCTGTGACAGTAAGTTAAGAATTCCACTGGACAGCCAGATTGTAAAAAGTGCGAGGGAGTACCGGACGATTGTAGCCTATGCAGATCCGGAAAATGTAGAGAAGAAAAAAGAAATTTTGCAGACAATGGGAGTGGAAACCGTATTTTGCCCGGATATGAAAAAACATGTTAATCTGAAGCATTTGATGGAGTATCTGGGAAAAGAAAATATCGACAGCATTTTACTGGAGGGTGGAGGAACTTTAAATGACAGTGCATTACGAGCCGGAGTTGTCCAGGAGGTGCAGGCATTTATTGCACCAAAAATCTTTGGCGGAACAGGAAGCCGGACTCCGGTGGATGGAATTGGGATAGAGCTTCCGTCTCAGGCAGCGGTACTAAAGTTCAAAGATATCTGCCAGATTGGAGAAGACCTAAAAATTACCTGTCAGGTCTTAAGAAAAGAACAGGAGGAATTATGTTTACAGGAATTGTAGAAGAAGTGGGAAAAGTCCGTTATATTCAGTTGAATGGGAATTCAGGAGTATTGGCGGTGAAGGCAGCAAAAGTATTGGAAGGTACGAAGATTGGAGATAGTATTGCGGTAAATGGAGTATGTCTGACAGTTACTTCCCTGCAGCCTGACGGATTTACGGCAGATGTCATGGCAGAGACGATCAGAAGGAGCAGTCTTGGAAATTGTAAGATCGGAAGTTATGTAAATCTTGAACGGGCAATGGCAGCAGATGGAAGATTCGGAGGCCATATTGTGAGCGGTCACATTGACGGAACAGGAGTTATCAGGTCAATGATCCAAGAGGAAAATGCAGTCTGGGTATCCATTAAAACTTCACAGCGGATATTGGATCTGATTGTGGAAAAGGGGTCTGTCTGCATCGATGGAATCAGTCTGACGGTTGCGAAGGTAGACGATGAAGGGTTTCAGGTGTCAGTCATTCCACATACAGGGGAAGAGACGATACTCCTGAAAAAAGCATCCGGAGATCTTGTGAATCTGGAAAATGACATAATCGGAAAATATGTAGAAAAATTAATGGGGATTGAAAAAAAAGAAGAGTCCAAATTGGAACATGAGAAAAAAACAGGAATTACAATGGAGTTTCTGGAGGAATTTGGATTTTAAATATATAGCAACAAAAAAAAGAATAACGGAGGAAGAACAGATGGAACAAAAGTATCAATATAATACAGTAGAAGAGGCAATCCGGGATTTACAAGATGGAAAGATCATCCTTGTTACAGATGACCCGGACAGAGAAAATGAAGGAGACATGATCTGTGCTGCTCAGTTTGCGACCCAGGAAAATATTAATTTTATGGCAACGCATGCAAAGGGACTGATCTGTACGCCGATGAGTGCAGAACTGGCAGCAAAGCTTAATTTTCCACAGATGGTTTCAGAAAATACCGATAATCATGAAACAGCATTTACGGTATCGATTGATCACGTAGATACAACAACCGGTATATCGGCAGCAGAACGTGCATATACGATGATGAAATGTGTGGATGATACATCAAGACCAGAAGATTTCAGAAGACCAGGCCATGTATTCCCGTTGGTGGCAAAAAAAGGCGGTGTACTTGTGCGTAACGGTCACACAGAGGCAACGACAGATCTTGTAAGACTGGCGGGGCTGAAAGAATGTGGCGTATGTTGTGAAATCATGAAAGAAGACGGAACGATGATGCGTACATCAGAACTCTGGGAGCTGGCTCGTAAGTATCATCTTACATTTATCACAATCAAAGATTTGCAGGATTATTTAAGAATTCATGAAAAGCATGTAAAAGAAGAGGCGGTGGCAGATCTTCCAACACAGTATGGAGAATTTAAGATTCATGGATATGTGAATGACATTACAGGAGAGCATCATCTTGCTTTGGTAAAAGGAGAAATCGGGGAGGGAGAGAATGTACTTTGCAGAGTCCATTCAGAATGCCTGACCGGAGATGCTTTTGGTTCTCTTCGCTGTGACTGTGGATTGCAGCTTCAGACGGCAATGCGCCAGGTGGAGGAAGAGGGAAGAGGAATCATCCTCTACATGAGACAGGAGGGAAGAGGAATCGGACTGATCAATAAGATCAAAGCATACGAACTTCAGGAACGTGGATATGATACAGTCGAGGCGAATGTTCAATTGGGATTTGCCCCAGATCTCAGAGAGTACTGGGTCGGAGCTCAGATTTTATCAGACCTGGGCGTGAAATCCTTAAGACTTCTTACCAATAACCCGGATAAAGTCTATGGGCTTCAGGATTTCGGACTGGAAATTAAGGAAAGAGTACCATTAGAGATCCAGCCACAAAAATATGATCTGAACTATATGAAAACAAAACAGGAAAAAATGGGACACATTTTCAAAGAAATACAATTATAAAAAAAGAATGCAGGAGGAAGAAGAACATGAAACAGATTCAGGTAATTGAAGGAAAAGTAGTAGCACCAGAGGGAATGAAAGTCGGAATCGTAGCAGCCAGATTTAATGAAATTATTGTCAATAAGTTATTAGGCGGAGCTGTTGACGGACTTGTGAGACATGGTGTAGAAGAAGAAAATATTACAGCAGCATGGGTGCCGGGAGCATTTGAAATACCAATCACAGCGCAGAAAATGGCGCAGTCAGGAAAGTACGATGCAGTCATCTGTGTAGGTGCAGTTATTCGTGGAGATACATCTCATTATGATCTGGTGTGTAACGAATCAGCAAAAGGAATTGCACAGATCGAGCTTGCAACAGGTATTCCTGTTTTATTTGGAATCATTACAACAGAAAATATTGAACAGGCCATTGCACGTGCCGGAAGTAAAGCTGGCAATAAAGGTTATGACTGTGCGTTATCAGCAATTGAGATGGTGAATCTGATAAAACAGTTATAAAATTTGACTTTTATTCTTATACAAAGTAAAATAAACTATGTATGTCTTTTTAAGGATGTACATAGTTTATTTGTTTATTGGAGAATGAAAATGTTTGAAAAGAATAAAGAAAAAATGAAGGAAAAAATGGAGCCGGATAAAGTGCTTCGTTTTGCGATTGTTGCGGTAATCCTCTTGTTTTTGATCGGTGCGCTGATTATTGGAACGCGAATGATGAATCCGCGAGTGGATGCGACAGAAGGAGTAAAGAAACTGACAGAACTGGAAGATGCCAATGTTCAGAAGATTGATGCCAAGATTCAGGAATTAGAGCAGACAGAAGCAGATGAGGCGGCAGCGTGGAAAGCAAAGTCTGCAAAAGAAAAAATGGATGGCTGCATTGTGCTTGGCGACAGTACTGCACTTGGCTTCAGACAGAATGACATCTTGAGTAAGTCGCAGGTGAAGTCAAAGGATGGAGCAACGGTCAGCGATGCGGAAGGTTCCGGATTAAATGAGCTTTTGACAGCCGTAACAGAAGCAGAGACTGCACCACAGAAGCTTATCCTCTGTATCGGAAGAGGAGATGTAGCAGTCAGTGGAGAGACAGCGGATGCATTTGCAGCGAACTACAAAAGCTTTGTTGAGCAGGTGAAAGCAGCATTGCCGGATACGAAAGTTTATGTATGCAGTATCCCGGCATACCTGTCACTGACAAGTACAGGTGATGCGGCAGGTTCAGCCGATTCAGATACTGATTCAGATTCAGATGCTAAAGATACAACTGACAACTCGAATCTTAAGAGCAGTACAGATTCTAAGAGCAGCACAGATTCTAAGAGCAATAGTGATAGTGATACATCATCAGATGATAGTAGTTCGTCCAAGATGAGTACCGCGTTGGATGTAACTTCATACAATGAAGCTTTGAAGGCTCTTTGTAAGGAAGAAAAAGTGAAATATGTAGACACAACAGATCTCACGGACGCTTCCTATTATGGGGAGGACGGAAGTACAATGACAAAAGCCTATTATGAGGCTTGTATTAATAAAATTCTGGAGGCAGCGTTTAGAAATTATGTTATTCAATAGTATCGCATTTATATGTGTATTTTTACCAGTTATTTTCATATTGTATTATCTGCTTCCGGGAAAGATAAAAGACATTGCCCTGGTTGCAGGGGGAGCAGTTTTTTTTGCATGGGGAGCCCCGGTCAATCTGGTCGTTCTGGCATTTTTTATATTGTTTAATTATGCTGTGGGAATTCAGATGGAAGGCTACATGCGAAGAAGAAGGAGTACGGAGCAGTTATTTGCTGGAAGCATACTGATCAATATGATAGTATATGTGTTCTTTGCATTTATCGGACAACGCGTGGGCTTTATTTCGGAAGTGCCGGTCGGAATAGGAATCTGCATCTTACAGGTGCTTTCTTATCTGATTGAGATTCACCGGGGAAATGTAAAGGCTCAGAAAAGTATTCTGGATTTTGCTGTTTACATAGCAATGTTTCCGTTGTTCCTGGCAGGACCGGTCGTAAAATATCCGCAGATCCGAAAGGAATTAAAGACTCGCAAATTGTCCTGGGCAAAGGCTGGCGAAGGAATTGTTTTATTTGTATGTGGTTTTGCAAAGAAAGTTATCATTGCAGATTACCTGGCAGATTCATTCACTAAGATCATGTCTTTGAAGGCAGGCGAGTTGTCTGCGTTTGGTGCATGGCTGGGATGTGCGATCTTCATGTTCCAGATTTACTTTGCGTTCAGCGGATACTGTGATATGGCGGTGGGACTTTGCAGAATGCTTGGATTTGATGTGAAGAAAAATTTCCGATATCCATATGTAGCACGTAACATAACAACATTTGTGCGACGTTTTAACAGCTCTGTTTCTGCATGGTTCTGGGATTACATCTGTGAACCACTCTGGGGCGGCTGGCTTGGAACACTTGTATCCGGAATTCTGATGGGACTTTGGTATGCAGGTATGTGGAAGAATGCACCGTGGCAGGTAGCGGTCACAGGTGGATTGCTCTGGGGTATCTACCTTGCATTCTGGCAGATCGTGGAGCGTTATGCACTGCCATTTTTAAAGAGATTACCACCTGTGCTTGGGCAGATTTATACATGGTTTTTTACAGCACTTGGCTGGGTATTTTTCTTCGGTAAAACACCGGCAGCGTCATTTGGTTATCTGAAAGTGATGTTTGGATTTGGCGGAGGCGATGTGGTTGGTATCATGGGAAGATATCTTTTCCTTGGAAATGTGTTCGTTCTTGTAGTGGCATTTCTTGCAAGTACACCACTTCCGAATCTTATCTGGAAGAAGATTCTGGTATTTGGAAAGAAAGATAAAAAAGAAAAAAATAAAAAACGTCTGGAGCGAGGCAGAAGTGCAGTATTTGTATTCGCAGCCGTGATCATGATCCTGTGTCTTGTGAATGTGACAGGAGCAGGAAGGACATTTTTCAAAGAGACGGTGAAAGATACCCAGGCGAAACTGGATACAGTTCTTGGAAGACGGGACGTGAACGGTGTGTACCGAGGAAAGAACCAGTATCTTCTGGCGGATATTAACAAGCTGGACGAAAAGAAGGTTCAGGCAAATGTGGACGCGATTACAGCGCTTGCCGAGGATTATTCCGATGTGCCGATGTATATGGCACTGATTCCGGATGCTGCAAATGTATGGGCAGATAAGCTTCCTTCTTATGCTCCGGTGGAAGATCAGACAGTGCAGATTGCACAGATTCAGAGCATGCTCGGAGACAGTGTGAACTGGATTGATGCACAAGGTGTTCTAAATGCGAATAAAGATAAGAAAATTTATTACCACACAGATTCCCGATGGACAACGCTTGGAGCTAGTCTTGTATGGCAGCAGATTGCTTCAGATCTGGGACTTGACACTTCGAAAGCACCGGCTTTAAAACCTTATGTAGTGACCGGTGATTTCAGTGGAAATCTTTCCCGAACAAGTGGATTTGAAAGCGGATACCGTGAACCGATATACGCATATTTAACGGAAAATGCTTCCGATAACACGCAGATGGTGGCAAGCTATGGGTCTGAGGGCATAAAGACAGCAGAGCTTTATGACCGTACAAAACTGGACGAACCTGATGCGTATGAAGTATTTCTCGGTGGAGATTATGATAAAATAGATATCCGCACGACAGCAGACAGCACGGACCGGCTGCTTCTGGTGAAGGATTCCTTTGCAGACTGTATGATTCCATTTTTAATTCCATATTACAGGGAGATCATCGTGGTAGATGCAGATTATTATCAGAAGCATGTGTCGGATCTGTTAGATAAGAATAAAATTACAAGTGTGCTGTTTTTGTACGATTGCAATCATTTTGTACAGGATGACAAGCTGAGCAGTATTTTGAAAACGGATAAGGCAGAATAGGAACTGCAAAGTAATTGGAGTGTTAGTAAATGATAAGATTAAATAAATACCTCAGTGAGGCAGGTATCTGCTCCAGAAGAGAGGCAGACCGTCTCATAGAGGCGGGACGTGTGACGGTGGATGGCGTGCAGGCTGTACCTGGCATGAAAGTGTCAAAGGAGCAGAAAATCTGTGTCGGGAAAAAAGTGATCCAGGGTGCAGAACAGAAGGTTGTTCTGGCAGTCAACAAACCGGCAGGTATCGTGTGTACCGGGGATATGAAAGTGAAAAATAATATCATACGTTTCCTGCATTATCCGGTGCGGGTGACCTATGCAGGAAGACTGGATAAAGATTCGGAAGGTCTTCTTATTATGACAAATGACGGAGAACTGATCAACAGTATGATGCGGGCGAGATATCATCATGAAAAGGAATATCATGTCCGTGTGGATAAAGAAATTACTTCAGAATTTGTGCGGCAGATGTCAGAGGGTGTGCATATACAGGACGTGGAAAAGAATCTGGATGCAGTAACAAGACCGTGTGAGGTAAAGCAGATTGGAAAGTACACATTTTCCATTATTCTGACACAGGGGCTGAACCGTCAGATCCGGAGAATGTGCGAAGCACTTGGATATAAAGTGACAAAGCTTGTAAGAATAAGAATTATGAATGTAGAACTGGGAAGCTTAAAGAGTGGAGCAGTGCGAAAAATAGAAGGACAGGAGTTAAAGAAGCTATATGAACAGGCAGGAACGCATGAAGGAACTGGTGGAGCTTTTGAATAAAGCATCAAAAGCATATTATCAAGACGCAGAAGAAATCATGAGCAACTATGAGTACGACAAGCTTTATGATGAACTTCAGGAACTGGAGCGTGAGCTTGGGATCACACTTTCCAATAGTCCGACGGTGCGAGTCGGATATGAAGTGGTCAGTGAACTCCCAAAAGAACGGCATGAAAGCCCAATGCTTTCTTTGGACAAGACGAAAGATGTAGAGGAATTAAAGAATTTTGTGGGAGATCAGAAGGCACTGATGTCCTGGAAAATGGACGGACTTACCATTGTTCTGACTTACCGGGGCGGACATCTTTTTAAGGCAGTCACCCGTGGAAATGGAGAAGTAGGCGAGGTCATCACAAACAATGCAAAGGTCTTTAAAAATGTACCGCTTCAGATCAGCTATCAAGGTGAGCTGATACTGCGCGGCGAAGCAGTGATCGGCTATAAAGATTTTGAGAAGATTAATGAACAGATCCAGGAAGCAGAAGCCAAATATAAAAATCCGCGTAATCTCTGCAGTGGTTCTGTACGCCAGCTGAACAGTGAGATTACAGCAAAAAGAAATGTAAAATTCTATGCATTTACACTGGTCAGTGCAAAAGATGTGGATTTCCACAATTCCAGAGCCTGTCAGATGGAATGGCTGAAAGAGCAGGGGTTTGAAGTAGTAGAATACCACGAAGTAATAAGAGACACAGTAGAGGCGGAAGTTATTAAATTTTCAGAAAAAATTGCCGAGAACGATTTCCCGTCCGACGGACTTGTGTTAGTATATGATGATATAGCGTATGGAAGATCACTGGGGCGGACGTCTAAGTTTCCACGAGATTCATTTGCATTTAAATGGGCTGATGAGATCCGCCAGACAAAGCTTCTGGAGATTGAGTGGAGTCCATCTAGAACAGGACTCATCAATCCGGTCGCTATCTTTGAACCGGTGGAGCTGGAGGGAACGACAGTGAGCCGTGCTAGTGTCCACAACATCAGTATTATGGAAGAGCTGGAACTTGGTGTGGGGGATGAGATTGAAGTTTATAAGGCCAATATGATCATTCCGCAGATTGCACAGAATCTGACAAGAAGTGGTGTGAAAGATATTCCAAAAGTCTGTCCGGTCTGTGGGGGCAAGACAGAGATTCGCCAGGTCAGCAATGCAAAAGCACTGTATTGTACCAATCCGGAATGTCAGGCAAAGCATGTCAAAGCATTTGCACTCTTTGCAAGCCGTGATGCTTTGAATATTGAGGGATTGTCAGAGGCAACGCTGGAGAAGTTCATTGACCGTGGATTTATAAAGGAATTCACAGACATTTTCCATTTGGATAAATGGCAGGAAGAGATTCAGACTATGGAAGGTTTTGGAGAAAAATCCTACAAGAACCTGATCGCAAATGTGGAGAAAGCAAAAGTGACGACACTTCCGAAAGTTATCTATGCACTTGGAATTCCGGGAATTGGTCTTGCAAATGCGAAGGTCATCTGCAGAGAATTTTCCGGTGATGTGGATCGTATGATTCATGCTACTGCAGAAGAACTTGCAGAGATTCAGGGAGTAGGCGAAGTACTTGCCGGCGCATTTGTAACTTATTTTCAGGATGAGAAGCATGTAGAAAGCTTAAAGCGACTGATTGCAGAGCTTGAGATTCCAAAGGAAGAAGAATCAGAGAGTCAACAGATATTTGCCGGAGTGAACTTTGTTATTACCGGAAGTGTGGAACACTTTGCAAACAGAGGAGAGGTCAAGGAACTGATTGAGAGCCTGGGAGGAAAAGTTACGGGATCTGTCACTTCCAAAACAAATTACCTAATCAATAATGATGTGACATCGACTTCATCAAAGAATAAAAAAGCAAACGAACTGGGAGTTCCGATTATTTCGGAGGAGCAGTTCATTAAGATGGTAGAGGAACAAAAGTAGGAAAGAAGGGAAAGAACCATGTCTGAACAGGATTATGTAGATACAATTGATAACAACGATAATAATAGCAATGACAATCATAACGATGATGAATATGAGAAAGTCTGCTTTGTCTGCCACAGACCAGAGAGTGTGGCTGGAAAGATGATCAATCTTCCGAACAATATGTGTGTGTGCAATGACTGTATGCAAAAGAGTTTTGATGCTATGAATAATATGAACTTCGGTGGTGCGATTGATTATAGCCAGCTTATGAATATGCCGGGAGTTCAGTTCTTAAATATTGATGATATGAGCCAGCAGATTCCAAAGCAGCAGCGCGTGAAGAAGAAAAAAGAAGGCGAGGAGGCAACGCCGCTCGTTGACATTCATAACCTTCCGGCACCGCATAAGATCAAGGCGAGCCTGGACGAGTATGTAGTCGGACAGGAATATGCCAAGAAAGTGATGTCTGTTGCTGTATACAACCATTACAAGCGTGTGGCAACGGATTCCATGGACGACATTGAGATTGAGAAATCTAACATGCTGATGATCGGACCTACAGGTTCCGGTAAGACCTATCTTGTCAAGACGCTGGCAAGAATTCTGGATGTGCCGCTTGCGATTACAGATGCTACATCTCTGACGGAAGCAGGTTATATTGGAGATGATATCGAAAGCGTTGTATCCAAGCTTCTGGCAGCAGCGGATAACGATGTGGAAAAAGCAGAACAGGGAATCATTTTTATTGATGAGATTGATAAGATTGCAAAAAAGAAAAATGCGAGTCAGCGTGATGTCAGTGGAGAGTCCGTACAGCAGGGAATGCTGAAGCTTTTAGAAGGAAGCGAAGTGGAAGTTCCGGTTGGAGCTAACAGTAAAAATGCGATGGTTCCGCTCACAACAGTCAATACAAAGAACATTTTATTTATCTGTGGAGGAGCATTTCCGGATTTGGACGGCATCATCAAAGAGAGACTTACAAAGCAGTCTGCAATTGGATTTGGCGCAGATCTGAAAGATAAATATGATCATGATAAGAAGATTCTTGAGAAGGTAACAACAGAAGATCTTAGAAACTTTGGCATGATCCCGGAGTTCCTGGGACGACTTCCGGTAGTCTTTACATTACAGGGATTGACAGAAGATATGTATGTGAAGATTTTGGAGGAGCCAAAGAATGCAATTCTGAAGCAGTATCAGAAACTTCTTGCACTGGATGAAGTGAAGCTCGATTTCACAGAAGGTGCATTACGTGCAATTGCGAAAAAGGCGATGGAGAAGGATACCGGAGCGAGAGCTCTTCGTGCGATTATCGAAGAATTTATGCTGGATATCATGTATGAAATCCCGAAAGATGACAGTATTGGTCAAGTGACAATCACACAGGAGTACATAGAAAATACTGGTGGTCCGATTATCACACTGAGAGGGCAGGAAGTACCGAGATTAGAAAGTCAGGCATAGATAGTAAGGCAGTTATAAAAATATAGAAGATAATGCATAATAATAAAATAAGAAAACATCTCATATACATATGAAAAGTATACGAGGTGTTTTCTTATTTATGAATGATAACTATGAAGAAATAAATACATTTCTAAAGACACAGAAAAATGCAAAAACCAATATTTTAAAGGAGAGAGTGAGAGCAACACAGCAGAAGGAGGAAGAGACAGGAGAAACTTTATGCCGTGAAAAAATCCTCTCGCAGAATTGTCAGGATTTTATTATCCCGAATTACCGGTCAGATCAGGAACTGGTCTATCCAAAGAGCCAGATTTGTGTGCAGAGTCTTGGCTTTGGCTATCGTGTAGCATATGTGGATCAAAGTCTTGTGGAAGAACTAAGCATTGCGGCTTATGGTTACAACAGCATTCCAAATTGCTATGCACTGTTGGATATGGAAGCTATGAATGAGACAGGAATCAGTGTGCTTCAGAATTATCCGGGACTGAATCTTCGGGGAAAAGGAATTATGATTGGATTTTTGGATACAGGAATAGACTATGAAAATGCAATCTTTCGAAATATAGATGGAAGCAGTCGAATCACAGCGATATGGGATCAGACTGACCAGAACGGTCAGCCACCGGATTCATTTACATATGGAAGTGAGTATACGAATGATCAGATTGATCAGGCACTGAAAAGTGACAATCCAAAGGAAATTGTGCCAGTAAGCGATGAAAATGGACATGGTACATTTTTAGCAAGTGTGGCAGCAGGTGGAGAAAATATTCAGGAAGGATTTACCGGGGCGGCATCAGAGGCTGAAATTGCAGTAGTGAAATTAAAAGAAGCGAAAGATTATCTGCGAAAATTTTATGGAATACGACAGAAGGCGGTGTGTTATCAGGAGACAGATATTATGCAGGGACTTCGGTATCTGCATCTTCTGGCGCTGAAAAATCAGAAGCCCCTTGTTATGTGCGTGGCTCTTGGAACGAATCTTGGCGGACATAATGGAATGTCCAGTTTGTCGCAGATTCTCGGAAGCTATTCCAGACTGGTAGATCGATGCGTGGTTATCGGAGGAGGAAATGAGGCAAATGAACGACATCATTTTCAGGGACAACTGAATCAGGTAGGAGAGGTTCAGGAAGTGGAAATGCGTGTCGAAAGTGGAAATACGGGATTTGTAGCAGAATTATGGGGGACCATTCCAAATATCGTGACAGCGTATCTTATATCTCCATCTGGGGAGAGAAGTCCGGTGATTTCCATTCGGCAGGGAAGTCGCTATCAGCTTACATTTCCATTTGAGCAGACGGTTGTGGATGTGGAATACCGGTTGTTTTTGCGGGACGGAAGATCCCAGCTTTTGTTTTTGAAATTCGATCATCCGGCACAGGGTATCTGGAAGATAGGAGTACAGTCGCTGGGGCGTGCAGATGGAGAGTTTCACATCTGGCTTCCGGTGCGGGAATTTCTCGATGGAAATGTATATTTTTTGGAGGCAAGTCCGGACGTGACATTGACAGAGCCTGCGAATACCGATGATTCGATCACGGTTGCTTATTACAGTGGAGCAGATAAGAGTGTTGATATTAATTCTGGCAGAGGTTATACTAGAGACAAGAGAATAAAACCTGATTTTGCAGTTCCAGGAGTCCAGGTTTTGGGAGCAGGGGTAAATGGAACATTTGTAAGGCGAAGCGGTTCCAGTGTGGCAACGGGAATCACAGCCGGAGCCTGTGCGATGATCATGGAATGGATTTTGAATCAGCCGATTCCGGCAGGAGTTACCACAAGTCAGGTGGCAAATATTATCATATTAGGAGCACAGCAGAACACATTTTCAGAATTCCCGAACCGACAGTGGGGCTATGGAACGATGGACCTGTATCAATCGCTGGACAGATTGAGAAGATTATAACAGATGGGAGAGGTACAATATGGCAGACTTTTTTGAGCAGTTAGGAAAGAAAATTTCAGATGTAGCAGAGGACTTTGGAAAGAAGACGGAAGATACCCTGGAAGTGCAGCGTATCAAAAGCCAGATCCGTTCTCTGGATCGTGCCAATGAAAGAGATTACATCGAAATCGGAAAGAAGATTTATCAAAAATTCAAAGCAGGAGAAGTGGCGGACTTAGAGTGCATTTCCCTGTGCGAATCAATCGAAAAGAGAGAGGAAGAAGCAGCACAGTGCCAGGAGGAAATCCGCAAAATTCAGGAGGTATAACAGATGTTATTGATGGCAGCAGGAGGACTTCTTGTTGTGCTGGTGTGCGTGGACATGGGCATTAAGCAGTACATCGAGGAGAATTTTGAAGAAGAGGAAGAACGGGAGACAATTCTGGACAAAGTTGTGCTCCGGAAGGTTTATAATAAAGGCTTCTGTTTTAATACACTGGATAAGAAACCGGAGCTGGTGAGAAAGACATCTGGTATCTTGTGTGCCGGGCTTGCAATCTATGATGCATGGCTCTTTTTCAAAAAAGGAAAATGGCTCAGAAAATTCGGCATGGTATTTCTGACAGCCGGTGCAATCAGTAATACCTATGACAGACTGATTCGTGGAAAAGTCATTGATTATATCGGAATCCAGTGGAAAAACAGCAGATTTCGAAGACTCACCGCGAACCTGGCAGATGTGTATGTAGTAATGGGGGCAGCAGTGACAGGCGTAGCGAAGATATTCCGAAGATAGAAAAAGCATTCTTAAATAAAAATAGTGTGTAGGTCATTGCAAAGATAATCTACACACTATTTTTTATGATTATTTTAATTATGGTTTCAAGAATTATTTCTTATTGCTCTTTACTTCCTGAAGCTTCATAGCGCGAACCTTAAGCGGCAGTCCGAACAGATTGATAAATCCATCAGCGTCGTGGTGGTCATAAAGGTCACCAGTTGTGAAGCTTGCAAGAGACTCATTGTAAAGTGAGTACGGTGAAGTTGTTCCGGCTTTGATGATGTTACCTTTGTAAAGTTTGAATTTCACTTCTCCTGTTACGTACTCCTGAGTTGACTCAACAAATGCCTGGATTGCCTCGCGAAGTGGTGTAAACCATTTTCCTTCATAAACAACCTGAGAAAGTTTATTTCCCATATCTTTCTTAACTTCTGTTGTAGCACGGTCAAGAACTAACTCCTCTAACTGCTGATGTGCCTCGTAAAGGATTGTTCCGCCAGGTGTCTCATATACACCACGGGATTTCATACCTACAACACGGTTCTCTACGATGTCGCAGATACCGATTCCGTGCTTAGCACCGAGCTCATTAAGCTTCATGATAATCTCAGATACCTTCATCTGCTGTCCGTTTATACTTGTTGGTACACCTTTTTCAAATGTCATGGTTACATATTCACCTGCATCTGGAGCTTTTTCTGGTGTAACACCAAGTACGAGCAGATGCTCATAGTTTGGCTCGCAGGAAGGATCCTCAAGCTCAAGACCTTCATGGCTGATGTGCCATAAGTTACGGTCACGGCTGTAGCTGTGGCTGGCATCAAATGGAAGGTCGATACCATGTGCTTTACAGTAAGCAATCTCATCCTCACGGGATTCCATCTTCCAGAGATCTGTCATTCTCCAAGGAGCAATGATCTTGATGTCTGGAGCAAGTGCTGTGATACCAAGCTCGAAACGAATCTGGTCATTTCCTTTACCAGTAGCACCGTGGCAGATTGCTACAGCACCTTCTTTTCTTGCAATTTCAACTAATTTCTTAGCAATTGCCGGACGAGCCATAGCTGTTCCGAGTAAATATTTATTCTCATATACTGCATGAGCCTTTACACAAGGCATGATGTAGTTGTCGCAGAAATCATCAATGATATCCTCGATGTATAATTTGGAAGCACCAGCCATCTTTGCTCTTTCTTCCAGACCATCTAACTCCTCGCCCTGTCCACAGTTAATGCAGCAGCAGATTACATCATAGCCAAATGTCTCTTTTAACCACGGAATAACAGCAGTTGTGTCCAGTCCGCCTGAATATGCTAATACGACTTTTTCTTTCATTTTCGAAATCCTCCTAATGTATCATTTACTTTCTATTTTAATAAGAAAATATCTTATTTGCAATCGCAAATCATACTATACACCTAAATTCATAAATATGCAAGAAAAAAATGGAAAAATCTTTTTAATATGCAAAATATGCATTGGAAATGTATAAAAACAGAGAGTTGTATAAATGAAGAAACAGGAAGAAAATAGTAAATACAAGAAAAATAAAGAAAATACAGAAAAAATATAAGCACTAATCCTATTAATATGATATGTAATATGTATAAACATTAACAATAAATATAAGAGATTTAATGTATTTATCAATTGGACGTGTCGAAAAAAAGAAACTAAAATAGAAGTTGTAATCTAAAGACGAGAGTTATGTTATTGGAGGAGGAAAAAATATGAATTTAACAGGCTCAAAGAAAACACTTGCGTTGGCAGGTGTGATATGCGGACTTGTAGCAGCATGTCTTGCATATTTTGGTAACCCGGCAAATATGGCATTCTGTATCGCATGCTTTATCCGTGATACAGCTGGTGCAATGGGGATGCATCAGGCTGAAGCAGTAATGTATGCAAGACCAGAGATTATCGGTCTGGTTCTTGGCGCATTTATTATTTCAATTGCGACAAAAGAATTCCGCTCTACAGGTGGATCTTCACCGATGATTCGTTTTGTACTTGGTGTGATCATTATGATCGGAGCACTCGTATTCCTGGGATGCCCACTTCGTATGGTACTTCGTATGTCAGCCGGTGATTTAAATGCATGGGTAGCACTTATCGGATTTATTCTTGGAGTAGCAACTGGTGTATTTGCTCTGAAACAGGGATTCAGCCTTGGAAGAGCACAGGCAACAACAAAAGCAAGTGGAGCAGTACTTCCGGTTATCGTTGTTGGAATTCTGATTCTTGCAACATGCACATCACTTTTGAAAGTAAGTGCGGCTGGTCCGGGAAGCTTACACGCACCAATCATTATGTCTCTTGTAGGAGGCCTGATCTTCGGAGCTATGGCTCAGAAATCAAGAATGTGCTTTGCAGGTGGAATTCGTGATGTTATTATTATGAAGAACTTTGATTTATTATCTGTTATTGGCGGACTTTTTGTTGTAATGCTGATCTTCAATATTGCAACAGGAAAATTTGTAGTAGGATTTAACACACCAGGAGTTATTGCACATTCTGAACACTTGTGGAATATCCTTGGTATGTATACAGTTGGATTTGCAGCAGTTCTTGCAGGTGGATGCCCGCTTCGTCAGTTAATCCTTGCAGGACAGGGATCTTCTGATTCAGGAGTCACTGTAATTGGAATGTTCGTAGGAGCAGCAATCTGCCACAACTTCGGACTTGCAGCAAGTGGAACAGCACTTAACCCGGAGACAAAAGCTGTTGTAGCCGGAGCAGTTCCAACTAACGGAAAAGTTGCATGTATTCTTTGCATCGTAGTTCTGTTCATCATAGCATTTACATGTAAGAGAGAGACAGCTAAGAAATAAGAACAGAAAGAAATTCAGATGAAATAATTACAACAGAATAGCTGAAAATAATGTCTGAAAGGAGTATATAGATATGGTAGAAGTAGATGCAAGAGGACTTTCCTGCCCAGAGCCGATCATGTTGACAGCAGAGGCTCTGAAGAACGAAAAAGGTCCAATTAAAGTATTGGTAAGTGAGCCGGTACAGAAAGAAAATGTTGAAAAATATGCAAAGAGTCAGGGAAAGAAACCAACATCAAAAGAAGTTGGGGACGAGTTTGAAATTGTCATTGAATAAGATTTTCTGATTTAGGCATCAGACGCATATGGAAGTTCAGGAGCAGTCGTGAAAACGGCTGCTTCTTTGCATGTATCTTTGCACATATCTTTGCACATATCTACAGAAAATGCTTGACATATATCGAGCGTCGATATAATATATAGATAACCGATATATCGGACGTCGATATAGCATCCGGCAGGATTGCGGAGGTGCGCAGTGATTCTGATAGGAATATGTCAGCTTCTCTGACCAGAATCACGCGCCAAGTCTCACGGACGTTCGACTTGAATTTAACAAGATTCTGAACTGCAAAAGAAAGGGGAGGTATAAAATGGCAGTAGATAAGAGCCTGGTATCTGGAAGTACGATGATGTTAATATTAAAGCTTTTGGAAGAGAAAGACATGTATGGTTATGAGATGATCGAGACTTTGAGGGAGAAGTCAGAGAATGTATTTGAGTTAAAAGCAGGAACATTATATCCGCTCCTTCATGGACTGGAGGAAAAGGAGTTTGTAAAGTCTTACGAGCAGGAAGCGGGTGGAAAGACAAGAAAGTATTATTCCATAACAAGAGAAGGAAAGAAGCAGCTCCGGGTAAAGGAAAAAGAATGGAAAGAATACGCCGGAGCAGTGAGAAATGTTCTGGGAGGTGTATGCTTTGGATAGACAGGAATATTTGAAATCTTTGACGGAACAGATTCGTACAAAGCGTGCGCGAACCATGGTTGCGGAGGAAGTAGAGGCACATATTGAAGACCAGAAACAGGATTTCATGGCTCATGGATTAGGTGAAGAAGAAGCCGAGTCGATGGCTGTAGTAGAGATGGGAGATCCGGTGGAGGCAGGCGTGAAGCTTGACCGGGTGCACCGCCCGAAGATGGAATGGACAGTTCTGATGGCGATTTTAGTTATTAGTATTATGGGACTGATCCTACAGGCGGTAGTTACTTCGTCTTTTCCAACAATGAATATGAGTACACTGGAAGCTTTCAAAGATAACTTTTTATATGGTGGAATTTGGAGTGCAATGTTAATAGGAATAGCGGTCATGTTAGGAATCTGTTATCTGGATTATTCTATATTAGTAAAGTGGTCATTTCCAATTTGGGTAGTTATGCAGATACCGGCAGTCTTTTCTATAGTTAGTAAGATCTTTTTTGATGAAACAATGTGGATTGGACCGATGGTCAATGGCAGAAGTATAGTTCAGATGTTATTGTCCTATCTGGTCATTCCCTTTTACGCAGGGACAATTTATCATTTCCGTGGAAAAGGAACGAAAGGACTGATCATTAGTACCGTGTGTCTTGGAATATCAGTACTTACCGATTTGATGATACCGCTTATGTCTTCTGCAGTTGTTACCGGAATTACAGGGTTGGTCTTACTGCATGTGGCAATCTGTAAGGGCTGGTTTGGAGAAAATAAAAAGAAATTTTTGATTAGAATGTGGGGTGTGATTGGAATCTGCCTGATACTGATGTCCGGAATAACATTTTGGGGTAATGGATGTTTCGTTACAGATTATCAAGTCCATCGACTGGAAGCTTTAATTACCGGAGAACATTGGGATTATACAAGAGGTGCAGTTGCAGACGTAGCAAATGCTGCAAAAGATCCAAATTCAAGTAAATGGCATGAGTCGCAGTCTTCCGGGAAAATAGAAGTAACGGATCCATATAATGGTGCCACAGAAGTAGAAGCTGTCACGCTTTATAATTATGCAAGAAATGATTATATCTGGACATACCTGTTCCATTATTTTGGAAATGTAAAAGGAGTCTTTCTGGTTGTAGTATTTGTGGTATTTATGGCACTATTGCTTCGAATGGCGGTAAAACAGAAGAATCGCCTGGGATATATGATCAGTATCGGCTGTGTATTATTTTTGATTTTACAGTCACTGTTCTATATTGGAGTAAATGCAGGACTTTATCCGATTAGCGGAAATTATATGCCATTTTTATCTCATGGAAATATGACCATGATGATTACTTACTTTTATATGGGAATATTGTTGTCCGTGTATAGAAATTCAAATATTGTGAAGAATTAGATAGAGATTATAAGAATATACCAGTGAAAAACACCATGTTTCAGAAAAAAGAAGCATGGTGTTTTTTTACCATTTTGCTATTTAGACAAAGATTCAGTAGTCTTTGGAATTAACTGAGCTAAAATTTTCTCAGCATCAAAATCAGGTGCCTGCTTCATGGCAAGGTCATAGATTGGCTGGATAGTATCAAGTGGTTCCATCAAATCTGTAGCTATCTGAGAAACAGGGGAGTTTTTAATTATTCTTTTAATAATCTGTTTGATAAGGTAGAGTTGTTCACCTTCGATACGTCCTTCTTCACGACTGATCCGTCTGGTCTCCTGTACATCATATGATTCAAAAGTGTCAAACATCATATGAACTTGACTCCTTGTAATGTGGTCTGTAAGGTCATTGATTTTTTCAACAGGGACATTGATTATATGAAGAAATGCTGAAAATACAGAGCCAATAAGTCTTAGATAAAACTTTCTGAATACATTTTAATATTGTAAGTATAAAAAGACAATATAGAAATTGAATGAAAATAAATTCTATACAAAAGGGATTTGTCAAAAATTCAGAAGTACCGTAACATTTGCCCGGTGTGCATGCAACTTGTGCAAGTGCAGGGGCACTTAAAGTTGCGGTGAATGAGTAACATCATCAAAAATCTGAGTGAATTCTTTGCTGAAAAAGCAATGAAATTCAGAAATGAAATCCTGGCTGGGGATTTCCATGGGCGTTGAAACATAATGAAAATATCGTGCCCGAAATTTGATGTAGATGTAGTGTAGCACAGATAAAGAGTGAGGGCAATAGATGCAACAAAATGTTGCAGGAGATTTTGTGGGAACATATAAACATAGGTTTGGAAATGCGATAAGATAGTAGTTTGATTATAGATAAAACAAATAAAATGATGTTAGTTATAGAAAATGTGCGATATGTACAAAAAGAAAGTGTGAATTGTAGAAATTAAACGCTGAAAAATTAAAAAAGCATATTTATAATAAACAACTGTGATAGACATGATGTAGGAAAATGTTTTTGCTTGACATAAATGTTATAAGTACCTATCGGAAATTCAATGAAAAAGGAGGAAACTAAATGCATGATATAAAAATTCATGATGTTTCATTTTCTTATGCAGGCAGTGATAAGTTAGTTTTGAAAGATATTAATGTGGATGTAGAAGGTGGAGAATTCGTTTGTATTCTTGGACAATCTGGTTGTGGAAAGAGTACTTTGTTGCGCCTGATTGCTGGGTTGGAAGATTGTACAACAGGTGAAATTTTAGTCGATGGAGAAAAAATACATGGTGCAAGTTTGAATCGAGGAGTAGTATTTCAGGATTATGGCTTGTTCCCTTGGAAAACAGCCGGAGCCAATATAACGTTGGCATTAAAAAAGAAATTTCCGGACTGGGATAAAAATCATCTGAAAGAAAGAACGATTGAGCTATTAAAAGCGGTAGGATTAGATGAATCAGTTTACCGTAAATACCCTAAAGAATTGTCTGGTGGCATGAAACAAAGATGTGCGATTGCCAGTGCATTTGGAATTGACCCACCAATTCTTCTTATGGATGAACCGTTTGGTGCACTTGATGCCGTAACCCGTTCCATGCTTCAGGATATGGTATTAAAACTTTGGGAAAAACAGGAAGATAAAAAGACGGTCTTTTTTGTAACACACGATGTAGATGAAGCAATGATTTTGGCTAATCGGATTATTGTGCTTGGACAATCACCAAGTAATATAATTTTTGATGTAAAGATACCAGATGAGAAACGTACTACGAGAGATTCCAGATTTGAAGATCCAGAGTCAATTAAACTTAGAAATGAACTGCTTCGTCAAATTAATCAAGATGTGGAAGCACATGTACAAACCGTGCAATAATAGAGAAATCTATTTGCAAATAAAAATATTTAACTAAAAAGGAGAGAACAAATGAAAAAGAGAATTATCTCACTTCTTCTTGCAGCAGCAATGACTTTCAGCCTTACAGCATGTGGTGGAAATTCATCTGATGATAAAAAGGAAGAGACAAAAACAGAAAACACAGACAACAAAGAAACTCCAGAAGTGGATACAATTCACTGGGCAAGAGCAAATAGTGGAAATATTCTTGTTACAATTGCAAAACAGCAGGGATATTTTGATGAAGTTGGAATCAATGTAATTGAAGATCCAGTTGAGTCTTCAACAGCAGCACTTCAGGCACTTCAGGCAAAACAGGTTGATGTAACATCTAACCAGGGAACAAATAACCCGCTTCAGTTTATCTCCACAGGTTCTGATTTTTCAATCGTTGGTGGCTATATGCTGAAAGGTATGTATATTATTGGAAAGAAAGATACTCAGTATAAAGATGTTACAAGTCTGAAAGGTTCTAAATTTGCATATGCAGGGGTACATCCGGTAGTAGGTATGGCATTATTAGATGCAGGAATTGATCCTAATAATGATGTTGAATGGCTTACATATAGTACAAACAGTGACCGTCTTGCAGCAGTAGTTTCCGGAGAAGCTGACTATGCAGTACTTAGTGGAGACCAGTTATATGCAGTAGGTAATAATGATCAAATTGAGATTAAAGCATGGTTAGATGATCTTGTACCAAACTATGGATGCTGCCGTATGAACATGAATACTGATTTTGTAAAGAAGAATCCTACAACTGTAAAACTTCTTCTGAAATCTCTGATTCGTGCTGAGCAGTGGTATCTTGCAAATAAAGAAGAGTGTGTAAAAATTCTTGCAAAAGAAATCGGTGCAGAAGAAGATTATGTTGCAGCATATCTGTTAAATGATAATTATGTTTCCAGTGTAGATCCGTGTAAGAATTCTGTAGTTAAGACATGGGAGGCTATGATTAAGATGGGATTCATTGATCAGGCAGATGCTGACAAAATCAACATTGAAGATCATATTAACACAGAACTTTACAAAGAAGCTCTTGATGAGTGTGTAGCAGAATATCATGATGAAGATCCAGATTTCTATGATGGAAGAGTTAAATTCTTTGAAGAAAACGATCAGTAATAAGAGATAATTAACAAATAACTCAATTCCGCCGTTTTATACTGCGGAATTGGGTTTTTTAAGAAGGTAATGGTTCGGAGGTATCTATGCGAAAAGTTTTAAAATTTATAAAGGATTATTGGATAACAGGTTGTATTTATCTGGCTATGTTTTTTGGGTACAAGTATATCGCAGATAACCAGCTTTTTGGTGGATATCTTTTCCCTGCGGTAAGCAAAGTTGCAAATTCTTTTAAAGAAAATATTGGTACATTATTTATGAATATGTTTTATTCATTTCAATTAATGATTCCAGCTATTATTATTGCTGTTGTAATTGCGATAGTTGGTGGGACTATTCTTGGGATGAGTAAAAAAATTCGGAAAGTGGTTCATCCGGTGGTTTACTCAATTAGTGTAATTCCATCTATTTTGATGTCCCCATTTGCGCTGCTTATGGCTCCAAGTTTTAGAATAGCTTCTTTGTTCCTGGTGGTCTACAATACAATTTGGGCTACATTTTTTGCTACAATTAATGGTATTATGACGATAGACAAAGTTTATCTTGATAAAGCAAAAACTTTGGAGTTAAATCCGGTAGAAAAGATGTTTCAGGTAATCTTACCTGCAGCAATGCCGTCTATTATGTCAGGGTTTATTACATCTCTTAGAGGATCCTTTGTAGTGCTTGTATATGCTGAAATGTATGGCGCAAAATTTGGTATGGGATTTTATGTAAAAAAATTTGCAGAATATGGACTTTACAGTGAGGCGTGGAGTGGCTTCATTTTCATGGTTGTAGTTCTGGTTATTGTTATGCAGATATTCGAAAAAATGAAAAACCGTATTTTAAGATGGACAATTAATTAACAGAAAGACAAAGGAGGCAAATAAATATGAAGATTACAAAAGTAGATGCAATTCAGATTGAGGATAAACCGGCTGATCAGCCGGGATGGCGTCCGATAGTGTGTCGCGTTTATACAGATACAGGATTATATGGAGATGGGGAAGCTGCAATTGCATATGGTGTTGGATCTACAGCGGCATATGGAATGATTCAGGATCTGGCAAAATTGATAATTGGTATGAACCCGTTGGATACAGAAGTTATTTGGGAAAAATTATATAAATCGACTTTCTGGGCACAAAATGGGGGACCGATTGTATTTGCAGGAATTTCTGCATTAGATATTGCGTTATGGGACATAAAAGGAAAATATTTTAATGTTCCAGTATATCAGTTGCTTGGCGGGAAAATGAGAGATAAGCTTCGTTGTTATGCGAGTCAGCTCCAATTTGGCTGGGGAGAAAGAAAAACACCGGCATATCAGATTGAAGATTATGTTGCAAATGCAAAAAAAGCTGTTTCGGAAGGCTATGATGCTATAAAAATTGACTTTTTTACATTCGATCCGAAAGGATACCGCTATAGCTCTGAGGAGACAACAAGAGTGCTTGATCCATATCATGTCCATGTTGTAATTGACCGCCTTGCAGCCGTCAGAGAGGCAGTTGGACCAGATGTAGATATTATTATGGAAAATCATTCCTATATAGATGCGCAGGTCGCAGTGCAACTGGGAGAGCAGGCGAAAAAATATAATATACTGTTTTTTGAAGAACCAACTACACCAAATCCGAAGATGAATAAATTTGTCTGTGATAAATTAAATATCCCAATTGCTCAGGGAGAAAGAATTTATTCAAGATGGGGATATGCACCATATTTTGAAGATGGTTCCATTCAGTTGATTCAGCCAGATGTCGGTAACTGTGGAGGATTAACGGAAGCAAAAAAAATATGCGATTTAGCTTACATTTATGATGTAGGAGTACAGGCACATGTGTGTGCAAGCCCATTGTCAACAGCGGTTGCCTTACAGTTAGAAGCAGCAATTCCAAACTTTACGATACATGAACATCATGTGTATAATCGATATGACTATAATAAAAAATTATGTAAATATGATTATCAGCCAGTTGATGGATATATTGCAGTTCCGGATCTTCCTGGTATTGGAAATGAATTGACAGATTATTGTTTCACAAATGGAAAGGTGACAACGATCGAATAAGCTTATTGATAAAAGCAATATATCTTTCAAAAGAAATCTATTTGACAGAAAATTCATCTTGATAAATAATATCCATATTGGAGAGTGTGGATATGTTTGAAATTGATGTCTGTTATAAATTTATATTTGAATCAATGCTCGAGGATGATGTATTGGGATATATAGCAAACAAGGTATATGAATATACTCATGCCGGGATATTTTTTGTGTCGGAGTCCGGAGAGATTCTGGCTTATGCCTGTTCGGGAAAAGACCAGAGCATGCGTTCGATTATAGAAAAGCATGTAACATTGGAAGATTATCCTTATTTCTTTGAGGAAGTGTCACCGAATGGAGAGTTCCAGACGGTTGCTGCGGTGAAGGATAAGAAGAAAAATATTGGATATATCATTATTCACTATAGTAATGAAGAGTTTCGGACGTTTTTTGAAGAATTAGGAACAATTCTGACGGAAACAGCAAGACAATATTTTGAAGAGAAGCAGAAGAATACGTATTTAAATCTTTCGCTCAAAGACTATATTATCGGTTGGATGATTTTTGAAGGACAGCATTTTGTGGAATCGGAGCAGAGTCATACATTAAAAGGAAATTATTTGATGGCTTTGTTTACCGATGATTTTTCTGATATGGCGGTGGAGGCAGCAAAACTGGGAAGAATCTGGGAGCATTTTTATTTGTATGAAGAGAAACACTCCCTGACGGTTGTTTTATATCAGGTTTCTGATCAGACTGCGAAAAAGATTTATCAAATGGTGCAGAAAGAAAATCTGAATTGCTATATGAGTGAGACATTTGAAGATATCAATGACTGTAGAACAAAAAGAGATTTGCTAAAACAGATGGAACGGATTCCGAAGATATGTGATGTCAGAGGGGTTAAAAGAGAAAAGGACTGGTATCTTCAGGGTATTTTTTCTTATACATTGCCTTTAATCGAAGAGGCAGGACTGAGTGACTATTCGATTTTGAACTTGATAAAGGAAGATGAGAAAAATCACACAGAGCTTTATGATACATTGAAAATGTATTTATTATGCGAAAACAATGTGACAATGGCAGCGGAAAAACTTCATGTCCACAGAAATACATTAGTGTATCGATTAAAGCAAATAAAAGATTGTCTGGAATTAGATATTAACAATAATGAGATTTCGAGAGAACTTTTGGCATTTATGATTATGTATGACCTGTCGAAATCTTCAGAGGACTAGAGTATGAAACTTGTACAGGATTTACCAGAGATATTTGAAGAGTTTGGAGAAAAGAGGCGGGAAGCCTTTTTGGAGGTAAAAGAGTATAAAGACAAAGGTGTACCTGTTGTTGGAATGTATTGCGCATATTTTCCGACGGAGCTTGCAATGGCAGTAGGTGCAATCCCAGTCGGATTATGCTCTTTTTCGAATGAGACAGTTACGGCGGCCGAGCGTGAACTTCCTAAGAGCATGTGTCCTCTTGTAAAATCGAGTTATGGTTTTGCAATCGAGGATAAATGCCCGTTTTTTCACTTCGCAGATTTAGTGATTGGTGAGACTACTTGTGATGGAAAGAAAAAAATGTATGAACTGATGGCTGAATTTAAGCCGGTGTTTGTTATGGAACTTCCAAACAGCCAGTCTGAGAAAGGGCTGGAATTCTGGAGACGGGAAGTCATAAGGACAAAGGAATACTTTGAAGAATTTTTCCACGTTATTATTACGGATGAGATGATCCATCATGCAGTGCATCTGAGTAATGAGATTCGCAGATCCTTAAAGGAATTATGCGAAGTGATGAAACTTGATCCGGCACCGGTTTTTGGTACGGATATCCAGAAGATGATAAATGGATCTAAGTATCGGTTTGATTTTAAGACGACACCGGAGTTGGTGGACGCTGTTACAGAAAAGATATTGGAAGAATATCATCAGGGAAAGCATCTTGAGAGCAGACCGAGAATTTTGGTGACAGGTTGTCCGATTGGCGGAGATACAATGAAGATTCTGGAAGGAATAGAAGAAAATGGCGGAGTAGTTGTTGCGGTAGAAAACTGCAGTGGGGTAAAGACGCTTGACCAGATGGTGGATGAGACTCAGGAAGACATTTATGGGGCGATAGCGAAAAGATATTTATCTACAGGCTGCTCTATTATGACGCCGAACGACAATCGAATTGAATTAATCGGACGAATTATTGAGGAATATCATGTAGATGGGGTTGTGGAAATGATTCTGTCAGGCTGCCATGCGACAGGAGCAGAATCCATTTATATCCGAAAGTTTGTAAATGAAGAAAAGAATCTCCCATATATTTCTATTGATACAGATTATTCGTCAGCAGATAAAGGACAGATATCTACGAGACTTGCCGCTTTTATTGAGATGATTCAGGCAGATAAAAGCGGCAAGAAAGAACTGGATATGAATTATTGTTATAAATTGATTGTATCAGGCATTTCAAGTGGAAGATGTTTTGAGGAGGTTTTGCAAAACGTATGGGATTATACTGGAGTTCCAGTCAGATTTTTAGGGGGGGGGAATCAAGAAGTTCTGTATGAAGTTGGAAAAGAACAGGTCACAGTAGATGCGCAACGTATAGTACATGAATGTTTAGACGGTGTTTGGATTGAAGCAGTGATTCTTGATGATCAGCGAAAGATACAAGTGCAGGAGCTTGCAGATATTCTTGCAAAGAGCTTTTCCATGTATCAGAAGAACAGAAAAAATACAGGGAACGATCAAACATGTCAGCCGGACTATTTGTGGATATTGGTGAGCGATACTTCTCTGGCAGCAAGACTTGCAGGAAAACTTGAAGAAACTAAAGAGTTTTCTTCGGTTGTTGAAAAGCAGAAAGACAATAGTATCTTAATAACCAATATACGTGGTAAAGAGGATCGTGCTTTGCTGATTCGGTTGTGTAAAGAATTCATTTATGATTATGATGGAAAGATACTGGTTGGAAATGGTGTTAAAGCCGAGCAAAACTTAAGTGAAAATAAAAGGTTGCAGCAGGAAGTATTTGAACTTGCAAGGGATCGCGCACCGAGAAAACATTTATATCTGATAGAAGAATATTATCATGAACTGGCTATTTCTTACATCAGTCGGAAAGTTGGCGAGAATGGATTTAAGTTAAAAGAGCTGGAGCAGATCAGATGTGAAGATGAAGAGACAGGAAGAAATCTGTATGAGACACTTTACTGGTATTTGAGAATGAAAAGAAATGTGTCTCAGACAGCGGCGAAACTAAAGATTCACAGAAATACACTTCTTCCAAGACTGACCCGGTTAAATGATATGCTGGATTTGGACAATCGCGATGGAGCGGAATGCGAAAAACTTTTGATCGCCATGGAAATAGAAAGAATGAAAAATAGTGATGGTTTATAGAATGCTTCTATAAACCTGATTTATTTATAGAAAAAATCAATTTGCATATTATGCTATAAAAGTCTAAAATTTTAAACAGAATGGTTAATTGTGTCCGTTTATAGATACCAATAAATTTGATGAGGTGAAAGAATATGGAGATTATTAAAGATTTGCCAGAGGTTTTTGAAGAATTTGCTGAGCAGAGACAGAAATCGTTTCTTATGATGAAGGAACTGAAAGACAAGGGAACACCAGTAGTAGGAGCTTATTGTACATATTTCCCAAAAGAGATTGCTATGGCTATGGGAGCTTCAACAGTCAGCCTGTGTTCCACATCTGATGAGACAATCCCGGAGGCAGAAAAAGACCTTCCGAAGAACTTATGTCCATTGATCAAATCCAGTTACGGATTTGCAAAGACAGATAAATGTCCGTTCTTCTATTTCTCAGATGTAGTTGTTGGGGAGACTACATGCGATGGTAAGAAGAAAATGTATGAGTTGATGGGCGAGTTCAAAGATGTGTTTATAATGGAACTGCCAAATACTCAAGGACCAGAAGCACTGAAGCTTTGGAAGAAAGAGATTATCCGTTTTAAAGAATATCTTGAGAAAAGATTTGAAGTAACGATTACAGATGAAGATGTAAGAAAAGCTGTTAAAATTGAGAATGAAGCAAGAAAAGCACTGAAGCGTCTTTATGAAGTTATGCAGCATGATCCGGCTCCAATCAGTGGACATGATCTGTTCAAGGTTCTGTACGGAAGTACATTCAAATTAAATCGTTCTGAGATTGCCGGAGAAGTGAATGCCCTTGTTGACAAGATTGAGGCAGAGTATGCATCTGGAAAGATGCTGGAGAAGAAACCAAGAATTCTGATTACAGGATGCCCAATCGGAGGAGCAACTGAGAAAGTAATCCGTGCTGTTGAGGATAATGGTGGTGTTGTCGTAACTTATGAAAACTGTACTGGAGCTAAATCCATCGATCGCCTTGTTGATGAGAACGCTGAGGATATTTACCAGGCAATTGCAGAGAGATATCTGGCAATCGGTTGTTCAGTTATGACACCAAACCCGAATCGTTTTGATCTTATGGGACGTCTGATTGACGAGTATCAGGTTGACGGAGTTCTTGAGATGACACTTCAGGCCTGTCATACATATAACGTTGAGACTCGTGCAATCCGCAAGTTTGTAAATGAGGAAAAAGGAATTCCATACATTAATGTGGAGACAGATTATTCTCAGACAGATGTCGGCCAGCTTAATACAAGGATTGCAGCATTTATTGAAATGTTGTAAGATTGCCGGTTACAGACTATTTTAAAATGAATTTTGAAATTCATGTTGTGTAAATTCATGAGAGGGAAAGCTAAGATATGAAGTTTATAGGAATTGATATTGGATCTACTTGTGCCAAGACTGTTGTTATGAACGAGAACAAAGAAATTGTTCTTGAGTTTGTGCAGCCGACAGGATGGAGCAGTGTGGATACGGCAGAAGAGATTCGTAAGAAGCTTGTGGAAAATGATGCGGATCCTGTAGAAAATGTATGTGTTGCTACTGGATATGGCCGTGTGTCTGTGCCATATGCAGATAAGATGATCACAGAAATTACCTGTCACGCTATGGGGGCTGTCTGGATTTTTGATAATAAAGATATGACAATCATTGATATCGGTGGACAGGATACAAAGATTATCTGTGTAGAACAGGGATTTGTAAAAGATTTCATGATGAATGATAAATGTTCTGCCGGAACAGGAAGATTTCTGGAAATTATGGCAAATACATTGTCCATGCGTCCAAATGAGATGTGTGAGCTTGCAAGAGAAGGCTCAGGTGTAACGATCAGTTCTATGTGTACGGTGTTTGCAGAGTCAGAGGTCATAAGTCTCATTGGTCAGGGGGAGAAGAAGGAAAATATCGCATTTGCAGTGGTTGATTCTATCGTACGAAAAGTTGCAGCACAGGCAAATCGTATGAGTGAAGACCGTTCGATGCTTTGCCTGACTGGTGGTCTCTGCGAGTGCAGCTATATCAGTGAAGCGCTGACAAAGGAACTTGGCATGGAAGTTAAGACCGATCCGCAGAGCCGTTATGCAGGAGCAATCGGTGCGGCACTTGGAGCAGTAAAGAAAGGTAAGAAGAACTAGGAAAGTCTGGATTAAAGGAGTTTTACATTTTTGTTGTAAGCTCCTTTTTTGTATGTTATATTAGATGTATAACAGAAAACTTAATCTGTTCATGAAATCATCCGTAAGGATAGAACAAAAGAGATAATGAGGGTGATACGATGCTGATAGAGATTGATTTTAACAGTGATGAGGCACTGTATGTGCAATTACAGAATCAGATTATTATGGGAATTGCGACTGCGACGATCCAAGAAGGAGAATCCCTTCCATCTGTCCGTCAGCTTGCGGATACGGTAGGTATCAATATGCATACAGTGAATAAAGCATATTCCATATTGAAGCAGGAAGGATTTATCCAGCTTGACCGCAGACGTGGCGCTGTGATTGCAATTGATGCAGATAAGGCAAAGGCTTATGCAGAAGTAAAGCGTGCGCTAAGAATCGCGCTGGCTAAGGGAAGTCTTAAAAATGTCAGTAGAGAAGAAGTTCACGAGATGGTGGATGAATTATTTGATGAATACGGTGGAAAGGAATAACAGACAGCATGAATTATACAGAACCAGCAAAAGAAGTGCTGAAAAAAGCGGAAAAGATTGCCAGAGAACTGGATCATCCATATGTAGGAACAGAACATCTGCTGCTTGCATTTATGCGGGTATATACAGGTGTGGCGGGACAGATATTGTCAGCGAATGGTGTAGAAGAAGCAAATTTATATAAGATTGTAGATGAACTGATCTCACCGGTCGGAGAAGTGACTTTTCAGGAAAAGCCAAAGAGAAGTCCGAGACTTGAATATACTCTGGAGGAAAGCAAGGAAGAGGCAATCCGTTTTCAATCAGAGGCAATTGGAACAGAGCATATGCTCCTTGCAATCCTTCGGGAACCGGACAGTGTTGCAACCAGAATACTTCTGACACTCAATGTAAATATACAGAAAATCATGCAGGATACGCTGGAAGTTCTCGGCGTGGATATCAAGGAATATCAAGAGGAGCTTCAAGAGACATATCAAAGAAAAGATGGGATTTTAGACCAGTATGGCACAGATCTGACTATGCAGGCAGAAGAAGGAAAGCTTGATCCGGTCATTGGAAGAAAAGCAGAGATTCACCGCCTGATGCAGGTGCTTGGCAGAAGAACGAAGAACAATCCGTGTCTGGTGGGAGAGCCGGGAGTCGGTAAGACAGCAGTGGTAGAAGGACTTGCCGCACAGATTGCAAGTGGCATTGTACCGGAAGGAATGCGTGACAAGCGGGTCTATACGTTAGATCTTGCAAGTATGATTGCAGGTACAAAATACCGTGGTGAATTTGAAGAACGTATGAAGAGACTTTTGCAGGAAGTAAAGTCGGCGGGAAATGTTATTTTATTCCTGGATGAAGTGCATACAATCATCGGCGCAGGCGGTGCGGAAGGCGCAATGGATGCATCTAATATTCTGAAACCGTCTCTTGCAAGAGGAGAACTTCAATTGATCGGAGCAACAACGATTGCGGAATATCGAAAATACATTGAAAAAGATGCGGCACTAGAACGAAGATTCCAGCCAATTACAGTGGAAGAACCAGATGAGAAGCAGTGTGAAAAAATATTAAAAGGACTGCGGGAACGTTATGAGACGCATCATCATGTACAGATTACAGATGAAGCTCTTCAGGCGGCAGTTACACTTTCTGCACGTTACATCAGTGACCGTTTTCTTCCGGATAAGGCAATTGATGTGATTGATGAAGCATGTGCGAAAGTGAGTCTTAGTGGATTCAAGACACCGGAGCATATCTATGAACTGGAAAAGGTTCTTGGTAATTACGAAGCAAAGATGGAAGAGGCAATTCTTGCAGGTGATCTTGTGGAGGCTTCCAGGATCCGAGCAGAGAAAGAAGATGCTCAGAAAAAGATTATGCAGACGAAGAAGCGTTTTCAGAAAAAGCAGGCGGGCAGAAAACCACTTGTAACAGAAGAGGAAGTGGCAGCGGTCGTATCTGACTGGACGAAGATTCCGGTGCAGAAGCTTCAGGAATCTGAAGGTGCGCGCTTGCAAAAGTTAGAGCAGACGCTTCACAAGAGAGTGGTTGGACAGGAAGAAGCTGTTACGGCTGTGGCGAAAGCTGTACGAAGGGGGCGTGTGGGACTAAAAGATCCAAAGCGCCCGATTGGCTCATTTTTATTCCTTGGACCGACCGGAGTTGGTAAGACGGAATTGTCAAAGGCATTATCAGAAGCATTATTCCATGATGAGAATGCCATGATCCGTGTTGATATGTCCGAATATATGGAACAGCACAGTGTGGCAAAGATGATCGGTTCGCCTCCGGGATATGTTGGCCACGAGGAAGGTGGACAGTTAAGCGAACAGGTGCGAAGACATCCGTATTCAGTAATCCTTTTTGATGAGATTGAAAAAGCACATCCAGATGTATTTAACATTTTACTGCAGGTATTAGATGATGGACATATTACAGATTCTCAGGGTAGAAAAGTCGATTTCCGGAATACGGTCATTATTATGACGTCGAATGCAGGCGCACAGGCGATTATTGATCCAAAAAGGCTAGGATTTGGCAATAAGGAGAATCAAGAGGAAGATTACAAGCGCATGAAGATGAATGTTATGAATGAGATCAAGCTTGTCTTCCGTCCAGAATTCCTGAATCGAATTGACGAGATTCTTGTCTTCCATCCGCTAGGTGAACCGGAACTTAAAAAGATTACGGGAATGATGTGCCAGGAGGTGGTCAAGCGTGCAAAAGAACAGCTGGATATTCATTTGACGGTGCGTGATTCTGTGAAAAAGCTGATTATGGAAAAAGGAACCGATAAGAAATATGGAGCAAGACCGTTACGACGTGCAGTACAAAGTGAACTGGAAGACAGTCTGGCCGAGGCAATTCTCGCAGGTGAGATTAAGCGTGGTCAGGAAGTCGTTGCCGGCGTATCGAAAAAAGAAATAAAATTTGAGGTCAAGACTACCAAATAAAAATAAATTGATATATAATAATTAATACAAATGAACCTTAGGAGGAAAGAGCTAATGGCAGCAGTGAAAGAGCTATTAAGAGCTGAAGCAGACGGAGCACTTGGTTTTGGAGACTATACTCTGAGCAGCAAGACAAAACTGGACGGATTTGAATTCCAAGGAGATGTGTATAAGGTAAAGACATTCTCTGAGATTACAAAGTTGGAAAAGAATGGTATGTTCGTATACGAATCCGTTCCGGGAACAGCAGTAGAAGATTTTAAAGCTTCTGAGAGAGAGGTTTCTTTTAAAGTATCCGGTACTGAGGATGCGCAGATTACACTGGAGCTGGAAGCAGACAGCGAATATGTTGTGTATATGGACGATGTGAATGTCGGCGATATGACAACGAACTTAAGCGGAAAACTGAGCGTGAGCGCAGAACTTGATCCGAATAAAGAGATTGAGATCAAGATTATCAAGAAGTAAATACGCAGAACATCGGGGGAAGCTCGCAGAGGCGTAGCTTCCCTTTCTGGTAAAATGGAAATAAAAAAGAAATGATAAATCAAGGTTTAAGAGTGGATTTATAAGTAGAAGTATAAAAAAGATGTAAGGGAATCGTACATGGCAAAAGGTAAAAAAAGTATATTTTTCTGTCAGAACTGTGGACATGAAGAAAGCAAATGGCTTGGACAGTGTCCGATGTGCAAGGAATGGAATACATTTGTAGAAGAGAAAGTTTCAGTAACAAGAGGAAGTACGGCTGCAGTGCAGCAGGTAAGGAATGCGAAAGAGGCGAAGGTAGTGACACTTTCCAGTATTACGACTGATGACGATGAGCGGATGCAGACGGGGATTCTGGAACTTGACCGAGTGCTTGGTGGTGGAATCGTGCCTGGATCGCTTGTGCTGGTGGGAGGGGATCCGGGAATCGGTAAATCAACACTTCTCCTGCAGGTATGTCAGAAGTTATCAGGACAAAACCGTAAGATATTATATATTTCCGGGGAAGAATCGTTAAAGCAGATTAAACTGCGTGCGAATCGGATGGGAACATTTTCTGAGAGTTTGTTTCTGTTGTGCGAAACGAATCTTGGAATGATACGTCATGTGATAGAAGAACAGCATCCAGATATGGTCGTGATCGACTCAATCCAGACGATGTATAACGAAGAGGTCGCGTCGGCACCGGGAAGCGTGTCTCAGGTGCGTGAATCGACCAATGTATTTATGCAACTTGCAAAAGGACTTAATATTTCAATATTTATTGTAGGACATGTGACAAAAGAAGGCACAGTTGCAGGCCCACGCGTATTGGAACATATGGTGGATACAGTGTTATATTTTGAAGGAGACAGACATGCATCTTACCGGATTCTGCGTGGGGTGAAGAATCGTTTTGGATCTACGAATGAGATCGGCGTGTTTGAGATGCAAAAAGGCGGCTTGGTGGAGGTAGAGAATCCGTCCGAGTATATGTTATCAGGAAAACCGGAAAATGCATCAGGTTCTGTTGTGGCATGTGCAATGGAAGGAACAAGACCGATGCTCATGGAGATTCAGGCACTTGTATGTAAGACGAACTTTGGAATGCCGAGACGTACGGCAGCAGGGCTTGATTATAACCGAGTCAATCTTCTGATGGCAGTTTTGGAAAAACGTATGGGAATGCCGCTTTCCGCGTATGATGCATATGTGAATATTGCAGGAGGAATCCGGTTGAATGAGCCGGCAGCAGACTTAGGAATTGTGATGGCAATTGCATCAAGCTATAAAAATCGCCCAATTGATGAGGATACCATCGTGTTTGGCGAAGTAGGATTAAGTGGAGAGGTGCGGGCTGTGACCATGCCGGAACAGAGAGTATCAGAAGCAAAAAAACTGGGATTTAAAAGATGTATTGTCCCTGCAGTTTCCATGAAGACGATTGGAAAGATGGAAGGAATAGAGATACTAGGAGTAGAAAATGTAAACCAGGCTATGAATCTTGTGTAACGGCTGAAAGAGATATGAACAGGAGGGGAAAAGATGGCGTTAAAAGACTATAATAAAGCATTTCGTTATGGGAAAAAAGAATATGAGAGCCGACTTCTTGCAGGGCAGAAGCCGACTTTGGAATCTTTGGACGAAGTATTACCAGATGAGGCATTATCAACAGAATCACTGGGACTTGTTCAGATTCCGATCGATCAGATAGTTGGAACAAGATATAGTGGTAGAAGCAGTGCATTTGCAAGTAATTTTATGCCAATATTGGAGAGTAATACGGAGTTTGCAATCAAATGGGCAAAACTCAGCACTTCTCATGAAAAGGAAGGAATTCATGAGCCAATCAAGGCGTGGGAGTATATGAATAAATTCTATGTAGAAGAGGGAAATAAGCGTGTCAGTGTCATGAAATTTTTTGGCGCAATTTCCATTCCGGGAACGGTAACGCGTATTCTTCCGAAGAAAACGAATGATAAAAACGTAAAAGTTTATTATGAATTTGTGAATTTTTACAGAGTGTCTAAAGTAAATTATATTACATTTTCAGAAGAAGGACAGTATGCACAGCTCATAAAAGAGATGGGAAAACATCCGGATGAGTACTGGACAGATGATGACAGACTGATTTTCAGTTCTGTGTATGCAAGATTTACAGCGGCATTTCATGCACAAGGTGGACAAGAACTGGAAGTTTCATCAGCAGAGGCATTCCTTTCATTTTTACATCTATACAGTTATGAACGAGTGGAAGAAATGTCAGTAGAAGAAATTAACGAACTTGTGAAGAAAGCATGGGAAGAATTTGTTCTGCTTCAGTATAATGATGAGGAAAAAGTAGAATTGAAAATGACTCCGACAGAAGATAAGCCATCTCTGTTTGAAAAATGGCTTCCTCTCGGTGGCAATAAAGAACCATCTCATTTGAAAGTAGGATTTATCTATGCGAAGACACCACATTCTTCTGCGTGGACATATAGTCATGAACTGGGACGCAGGCATCTTGAGCAGACATTTCCAAATGAAGTCACGACTGTAAGTTATGAAAATATAACAGAAAAAAATATAGCATCAGCCCTGGAGGAAGCTATTCATGCGGGTTGCAATATTATATTTACGACAACTCCGACATTTGCGCAGGAAAGTTTAAGAGCGGCAATTACACATCCGGAAGTAAGAATCTTAAACTGTTCTTTGAATACGACGCACCGCTACATCCGGACTTATTATACTCGTATGCATGAGGCGAAGTTCCTGATGGGGACAATTGCAGGGGAAATGGCTGAAAACGATAAGATTGTCTATATTGCGGATTATCCGATTTTGGGAACAATTGCACAGATTAATGCATTTGCGCTTGGAGCGCAGATGACAAATCCAAGAGCGAAGGTGTATTTAGAGTGGTCTACGCTGAAAGAGCAGGATATTGAGAAAAGAATTGACGAGATAGACCCGAATTGTATTTCGGGAAAAGATATTATCGTACCAGATGATAACAATCATTTTTATGGAGTATATCATCGCGAAAGTGGCGGAGGTGAGCAGAAGAATCTTGCAATGCCACTGTGCCACTGGGGAAAATTCTATGAAGAACTGATCCGTACAATTATGGCAGGAAACTGGGAACAAGATAACGATGTGGAAAAAGCAATTAATTACTGGTGGGGAATGCCGACAGGGGTAGTAGATGTTATTTGTTCAAAAAAACTTCCGGCGGGTACAGTCCGGCTGGTCAATGTATTAAAGCATAATTATAAAACGGGACAATTTCATACATTTACAGATCAGATGTATGCACAGGGACATATACTTAAGGAAAAGAAAGGTGAAACGCTGTCTCCGGAAGAAGTGATCGAGATGGACTGGCTGGCAGAGAATATTATAGGAAGAATACCAAAGATTGAAGAATTACAGGAGCAGGCCAAACCGGTTCTTACACAACAGGGGATTGAGACGAGGAAGGGATAAAGAACAATGCGAATAATGGTAATTGCAGACGAAGAGTCGAAATACCTTTGGGATTTCTTTGACAAAAGCAAACTGGAAGGTGTGGACTTAATTATATCCTGTGGTGATCTGAATCCAAATTATCTGTCTTTTCTTACAACATTTGCAGCTGCTCCGGTACTGTATGTGCATGGAAACCATGATGAAAAATATGATCGTATCCCACCAGAAGGTTGTATTTGCATTGATGATAAAATTTATGAATTTGAAGGCTTGCGAATTTTAGGACTTGGTGGTTCTATGCGTTATAGTGGTGGAAAATATCAGTTTACAGAACGTGGAATGAGGAAAAGAGTGAAGAAACTATGGTTTCAATTGCTAAAACACCGTGGTTTTGACATTCTGGTCACACATGCTCCGGCATATCAGATCAATGACGGAAGAGATCTGCCACATCAGGGATTTCAAGTATTTATAGAGCTGATAGAGAAGTACAGTCCGAAGTTCTTCGTACATGGACATGTACATATGACTTACGGAAGGCAGCATAAAAGATGTGATAAATATAAGAGCACACATATTATCAATGCATATGAAAGATATGTATTTGATTATGAAGATGATGAGATGAGTCCATTGAAGTTTGGAAAAATCGTAGGACAACAATAAGTTTAAGGCTGGCACGTAGTATTTTAGCAAAATACTACGTGTCAAACTGCGTTTAATGGAAACTCTTCTCGCAAAATAAGATACTTTAATTGCAATTTTGGGTATTAATTTGGGGGGAATGTAATTCAAACTGCAAATATGAACAAGTAAAGCGAAATGTGATAATTAGAATTGTGTAAATTGTGTAAATTATGCAAATAAAATAAATAATAATATTAACAATTCTGGACAGGCATGATATATTATACAAGCTGTCGCGTGAGACAAGACTGGAAAGTGCTTAAGA
>OKSF01000143.1_pt1 | contig 66805 bp, 54 predicted proteins | sample 1606061 | NCBI WGS metagenome assembly OKSF01 (sample SAMEA3541567, study PRJEB24748) | human gut metagenome | biome: human gut; feature: human-associated habitat; material: faeces | place: China | collected 2012
TCGTGTCCCTCCTTTCGGTAATTGGTGGATGGGGTGGCGTTTTACCACCTCATTTTGGGCAGAAAAAAAGCAGGAGACCTTTTTCAGATTTCCTGCTCGGTGTGCCGCTGTGTGGGCGGCGGGTATTTAGTTGTAAAAGTTCGGGGCAAGTTGACCCGATGTGTGTGGAATAACAAACTGTAGCTTTCGGTTATAGATTTACAATCATAATATATTCCTCATTATTTTCATCAACAACAGTAAATCCCACTTTCTCGTACATCTTGACTGCATAATTACTTTTCTGAACGGATAAGGATATTTTTGAATATCCAGCCAATTTTTCTACCTGTAATAGTTGTTTCAATAATGAAGTTCCAATGCCTAATCCTCTGTATTTTTTGTGGACAGACATAGCAAGCGATGGAGTATCATTATCAATGTGTCCATAATCATTCATAATTCTTACCCAAATAGCTCCTATTACATTTCCCTGCATTTCTGCAACTAAGGCTTTATCGTGTTTTCGATTTCCAAACTCAACGATATATTCTTGTAATTCTGGACATTCTATTACTGATTTAGGTGGCGGTTCAATTCCTTCTGGAATATAAATCGCTTCGTACAAAAAATCACTTAATAAACAGTATTCTTCACTTTTCATTTCTCGTATTATATAGTCCATAATTTCACTCCAAGTTCCAATTTTACTTAACGATATGTGCTGTGATAATTGTATAACTATATGAATTGATAGTAATTTTGATATTTTCAACTTCGCAATACCAATTTTTACCCTGTTTGTATATATTGCAATTTTTATCTAATACCTTATTTTTGCAATACTCAACAACATCTGCTGTATCTATTTTTAGGTTTCTTTTAATTCTATCAATTCCCATTTCGGTTGTATGAATTTTATCAATATTATCAAGTAATATTTTTTTATCTTCCATTTTTTCTTTTCCTCAACCTTCCTATTCTGTCAAGTCTAAATCTATTGATTTTACAGGCTTTGACGATTTTTATTTACCTCAAAAACAGAGCCGGAAGTGATGGATATCGTAGTATCTTGTACCGAATAGCTGATAAATGGGTGCTATTTATAAAGCGTCCCTGTTTGTTCACTTTATAAAGGCTATTTCCCCTCTGAACAACTATGAGGATGAACCTTCCGTGTCTAATGGTATCCTGTACCAACTTCCTTCGTCCCACCTGTTCATACACCGAGTGCCCGCTAAGCTTTCTATCAAATCACAAGTTTCGTAGGATTGAATTTATGACAATCAATGTACTTAAAAACTATTTAAAAAATTAAATGCAATATATCATTATCAATCTGAAACTCAGTATACATTATACAGTGAGCAAATTCTGATTTCCCAGGTTAATAAATTGGAATTGTCACTTCCGGCATAAGCAAAACGGATGTCCTGCCGGATCAAACATGGTTACAAAATCATCTCCTCCAAATTGACTTTCCGCTTTCTTTGCTCCCAATGATTCCGCTTTCTTAACCATTTCTGCAACATTATCAACCTGAAAATCAAAATGCATCTGTTTTTGTTGTTTTCCTGCATTTTCTGGCCATACAGGAGGAACATAATCTTTTTCCTCAATAAACAAAAAAACAATCCCCGAAGAACTACGGACAGCCGGTCTTGCAAATAGTTCACACATTTCCCAACCTAATAATTCTCCATAGAATCTTTGCAATTTTCTTTCATCATCACAATCAACCATAACATTCCCTAAGACCACTTCATCTACCATATTTTTAACATCCTTTCAAATCCAATTTGTCTTTATCCCCAATGTGGCATAACCAGCTGATAAACAAATGCAATCACAATGGATAATCCAATTTCGATAGCATACTCTTTCAGTTTTCTTCTCAAGAGTATTACACCAATTATCCATGTAAGTACCTCCAAAAAATGGTATATATAAAAGCCCTGGATAATATTGAGATTAAATGCCTGTGCAAGTAAAACACCCATAATTATGCTTGATATGAATATTGCAATAATACCTTCCCCCTTTGCATACCAACATATATATGCCATAAAGAATGTAACAAAAGAAATCGCTATCCATATCATCATATAGGTTTTCGGCAAGAACCCCAAAATGTAATTGCAATAGAGATAGTATCCTGCCAACATGCTTATAAAGAAAAAGAATGTGTTAATAGCAGCTCTCAATGGAGATTTCGCATACACAGAAATTATAGTTGCCAATAAAATCCATATTGCCAAGCGTCCAAAATAGTTGCGGATATCCAGTTGCTGTATTATCACTGGAAAAGCATTTGCAGTTGTACCATCCAGCCATTTCTGCAAGACACCAAGTGCAAACCCAAACAGGATTATTCCTGCTGTTTCGGTTATCTGCCTGTTTAGTGGAATATCTTTTCTTGGCGCCCTAACATTTTCAAGAAATGATTTAATTTTCAACACCTCCAAAAATTCTAATTTACAATTATATTAGAAGGTTGAAGGTCTCCCATTCCCACACCCATATTATGCATATCACGTACTACCCTTATCAATTCATCTATTATTATCTTCACTTTTTCCAAATAGTTACAAATGTCTTGTTCCTGATGAAACGGATATGATGATGATACCCAGTGAGTTAAATCTATTCCTTCTACGAATTCTTCTACTAGGAAAGTGTTTTCCCACACCTTAAAATAATCTTTTACTTTTACAATACCATTTATACCTTTAAGTCTATCTAGTATTGTATGCTCAATATTAAGTCTATGCTCTGCGTCATGCCCATTACCATCATACCCTACTTTCGGTCTTGCTTCTTTAATAACAACTGTTTCCCTAGAGTCTTTATTTTCTGCTAAATATATTCCTCCGCCATTATTAAATCGCAATGCTCGTGATATTTTATATTGACTTAATTTGGATGGCTTTTTTTTCTCCAGTTCGTTCTACTTCACATTCTACTTTTAATATTTCTGGCTCCGTAACAAAATCTGGCACTCTATAATATGGTGTCCTATTATCGGGAACTAATTTTCCTGTATTATCTTTTATTGCTAATTCACCAGATTCTGTAACCATCCTCTTAAATCCGCCATATCGATAGTATACATTTCCGTCCTTCCACTCTCTATCACTTAGAATATATGGCCCTTTTTCTACCCCCTTTAGACATTCATGTAACTCATCCAATAATATTGGAAATATATTATCATCTGGGTAAATTGCCATGAATTTTCCCGCGCTAGCTCTATTTCCATGTTTTGAATTCATGAGTTTTAGAAATTCCTCATTCGCAATATGCTTAAATGCGATATTTTTTTTAAAGAGTATTTCTCCTACTCGCTTTAATACTTCTTCTGCTGTTTCAGTTGTTGCACTAATATGTATTTTCCATCCCTGATCCTGCATTCTAATTGCAGAATTCGAATAAAATCTCCAGTTAGTGAATTCAACTATTTCCCAATCTTCTGAAGGCAAATCTAATATGTAATCTGTATGATCATCCACTTTGTCCGGCAATTCATAGTAGCGCGTACCTGGTTTTATGTAATTAAAATACAAAAAGTTTCCCGACATAATTTCTCTCCTTCTTTGTTTTCTTAACTCTGGATAAACTATACTACATTTTTTGTATGTTCTATTGATCTAGTCAAAAATACGGATTTACTTGTAAAAAAAGCGGGAAAAATATATTTTTGGAAAAACATGTAAAATTGCATTATATAAGTATATTCTCTGTCAATTTAATTACTATTATATTTTAATTTTCAGTATTGACAGATGTACTCATTTGTACTATATTGTATATGTGTAATAAGTACATTGTTGAAGGTGGTGATATATATGGATATAATTATCAGCAATAATACAGCACAACCCATTTACGAACAAATTACAAATCAAATTAAAAAAATGGTCATGAATGGAGAATTAAAAGCAGGCACCCCACTTCCCTCAATGAGGTCGTTAGCAAAATCACTACACATTAGTGTGATTACAGTTCAAAGGGCTTATGATGATTTACAAAAAGATGGTTTTATTGAATCTACTATAGGTAGAGGGAGTTTTATTACAGATCAAGATCGAACATTCTATCAAGAAGAGCAGCAAAAAATAATAGAAGATTACATCCTTAAAGCTGTCGAAATCGCAAAAACAAATAACATAAAACCTGGAAAACTTATTGAATTAATCAATATATTTTATTTAGAGGAGGAATAAACTTGAACAATATATTAGTAGTTAAAAATTTACAAAAAAAATATTCAGATTCTGAATTTACCTTATCAGATGTATCTTTCTCAATTCCTAGTGGAAGTATTATGGGTTTGGTTGGTGAAAATGGTGCCGGTAAAACTACAACTATTAGTGCTATACTAAATACGCTATTTAAAGACGGTGGATCTGTTGAAATATTTGGTAAAGAGATGACTGATACTTCATTTGATATTCGTGAAAATATTGGCGTGGTATTTGATGCAGTTAATTTTTCAGAATCACTCACTGCAATTCAGCTAAACAATGTTATGAAACATTTATACAAACAATGGGATAATCATCAATACTTAAAACTTCTTCATACTTTCAATTTACCAACTAAAAAGAAAATCAAAACATTTTCGAAAGGTATGGCAATGAAACTTGCTTTATCTGTAGCGTTATCTCATCATCCTAAATTACTTATTTTAGATGAGGCAACTTCTGGTTTAGATCCCATTGTACGAGATGAAATCTTAGATATTTTTTTAGATTTTGTCGGGGATGAAACTCATTCAATTTTGCTATCTTCACATATCACTAGTGATTTAGAAAAAATTGCAGATTACATCACTTTTATACATGATGGTGCTACTATTCTTACTGCAAAAAAAGACGACCTTCTTTATAATTATGGAATCATAAGGTGTAAAGTTTCAGACTTCGACAAAGTCAATACAAATGATATTTTATCATATTATAGAAGAGACTATCAAATTGATATTCTTGTCCAAGATAAAGAATTAGCCAAAAATAAATATCCAAATATGTTAATAGATAATGTAACACTTGACGAAATTATGTTACTTTTAGTTAAGGGGGTGCGCTAAATGAAAGGACTGTTTCTAAATAACTACTATTCTGCACAAGATGGACTAAAAATATCACTACTAATATCTGCACTATTAGTAGTCCTTACACTATTCGTGACTGATAATGTTGCTGCAGCTGCTATGGGACTTATTATATTTATCTTTCCTACAAACAACGTTTCATCACTTCAAGCAGATGAAAACTCAAAATGGAACAAATATGAAATTACTACACCTGTTAGCCGATTCCAAATTATTTTATCAAAGTATATATACTATCTAGGCACTGTAATTCTAGGTTTTATTTGTAGCTTAGCAGTTGTTTGCATTATATTTATTACCGGCCGGAAAGTGGAAGTGAGTATACTTCTATATCCCATTTTATTTGGTATTGCTCTCTCTTTATTTATGGGAGCTTTCCTATATCCGCTTTTACTAAAATTGGGAGCACTTAAAGCTGAATTGTTTACTGTTATTTCTGCTATATTATCAGTAGGAATAATGTTTTTTATATGGTTTGGAGTAAACAAATTGCTTTTTGTCATGGATTTTAAAAGTATAATGATGGGAAGTATATCTTGCATACTTTCACTCATTTTCTTTACTATTTCTTTTTGGATTTCTTATTGTATTTATCAAAAAAAGGAATTTTAACTCACTATCACTTTTCTAATAAATCAGCCCACCCGTCTAATGGTGTGCTACCCGTCAAGCGGACAATGAAAAATAATAAATTTTTCTCCGTCAGCCTATTAATCGGCTGGCGGTATTTTTATGCTACTTTCAATGTAAGTTCATGAAAGGCCATCGGTGTCATTATATGTAACTTACTCTGTAGTCGTCGGTTGTTATAGTATTCAATATAGTCTTGGATGCTTTGGATTAATTCTTCTTTTGATGTAAAGCATTTCCCATAATACATCTCCCATTTTAAGATTCCCCAAAATCTTTCCATTGGTCCATTGTCAATACAGGGTGCAGCTCTGGACATGCTTTGTTTCATATGATGTTTCTTCAGCCGACTATAAAATGCCTGACTGGTATATTGGAATCCGCGGTCTGAATTATACCGAATTCGGTATAATTCAGGCCGCGGAAGTCAGTACGTGTCAAAAGAATACAAACGTGTAACCGCAACTATGCAGTGTAGCTATTCTAAAAAGGCATATCCATGGGATAATGCATGTATTGAATCGTTCCATTCCCTAATTAAGAGAGAATGGCTGAATCGTTTTAAGATCAGAGATTATGATCATGCATATCGTTTGGTTTTCGAATATTTAGAAGCATTCTACAATACGAAACGAATTCATAGTCGCTGTGATTATATGTCACCAAATGATTATGAAGAGCTGTATCGTAGGCTTCAACAGGGCGAATTGCAGATGGCAGATTAAAATGGGGAAAACCTCATTCTCGTAAACGCACCATAGTGCGTACTATCAATTGATTAGCCACTCATCAGAGTGGCATATTTTATAAGTTACTTTCTACATTTCTCTGGCAACTTATCTGACCAAGGAAGCAGATCCTCACAGAAACTTGTATCATGATCTTCCATATGTTTTGGAATCTCTGTGAGTAAATATTCAAAATAATCGTATGGTTTCAGATTGTTTGCTTTTGCTGTTTCAGCAATACTATAGATGATTGCACTTGCTTCAGCTCCTGCAATGGTATCAATCATGACCCAGTTTTTCTTGCCAACACAGAATGGGCGGATTGCCTGTTCTGCGGCATTATTGTCTAGTGGGACATCACCATCTTCAAGAAACACACGCAAATATTTTTCCTGATTCAATGAATACGTGAATCCATTTGCTGTTTTACTCTTTGGCATCACAGACAACAAGTTTTGTTTTGCCCACGCAAAATAAGCATCTACCAGAGGCTTCACAGTCAGCTGTCGATGTTTCAAACGTTCCTCAGAACCTAACTCCTTGAGTTTATTATCCTCACGATAAATCGCTTGGATTTGTTTTAATGCAAGATATGCAAGTGACATTTTCTGACTCGCCTTCGGCAAAGCCTTTACCGCTTCATCAAAGCGACGTCTCACATGTGCCCAACATCCGGCAATCTTCAGGTCTTCACGTTCTTCTGCAATCGTGTGGTAAACCTGGTAGCCATCCGTTATACAGACTCCACGAAATTCCTTTAGGAAGGATCTTGGATGGTTTGCATTACGAGTAGGTTGATACTCATATAGGACAATCTGCTTATCAAGATACATCATTCCTGTTCGGTAAACCCACATGTAGTGCTTTGTTCCGGTTGTTCGGTCTTCCTTTGAAACAAGAACCGGAGTTTCATCGGCTTGAAGCACATGATATTCATATAACTTTTCGTGTAGGTAATCATAGAAAATCGACAAGTATCTTTCTGCACAAAGAATCGTCCAGCGAGCCATATCTGCTCGATCAATGTTCACTCCCATTCGTTGGAATTCTTGTTCTTGACGATAAAGCGGAACTGCATTTATATACTTTGCATTCCAAATTCCAGCGAGCAATGATGCTGATACAAGGCTGTTCCTTAATAAGTAAGCTGGATGATCTGCCCTTTTGAAATGGTTATCCTTCTTTGACTTATAGACTCCCACATGATGTTCCTCGATTTCAACTTTCATTGGTGTAAAACGGTAACGATTATATACTTCATCTTCTAATTGATACCAGCCGTCTTCTCCGAATTCAGCAATCAATTCATCCTCTGTCATCTTGTGTTCTACAGGGATGACTGGAAGATTCCGGATATCAGCAATACGTTTCCCTTTTGTCTTCTTTCCACGTTTTTTAACAGGTTCTTCTTCGGATTCATCCAGTGCTGCAACAGCCTCTGCCTCATTGAAAAAGACGATATTCCCATCAACCTCCATGAAACAAATCTGGTTATCTACACCTAGTTTCTCAGAAGATTTGCCGAAACGTTTGTTGTTCAATACAGCGACTTGCTCCAACAATAACTGCAACTTCTGATCAATATCCTTCAGTTGTGATTGTTGAACCAAAAACAGTTGAACAAGTGTAGACTTGTCAAAATGATTTAATTGTTCTTCTGTATATTCCATCGCCATAATGACACCCCTTTTCTAAGTATTATTATAGCGGATATGGCAGAAAATTGCGAATTTCATCCCCATCTGAATTCGTCATTTTGCCTATGGTTGTAAGCAACCACAATAAGATTCTACCCCATTAAAATCAAAGGCTTTTAAAGTGATTCCTATAAAATATAAGCTTGCCAAAGTGCTGTAACACACCGATAATGCCTAATAAATCACTTACTGATTATTCAAAATAAAGGGAATGAAGCACTTGATTTATCCTGTAAAATTTCTACCTTTTGCACAAGGATTATGTGGTATATTTCGGTATGGAAATCTCCTGGACCTTTCTTTTAGGAGAAATGGTCAGTCCTTCCATCAGCCAACGGAATTGTTGTCCTGTAAGTTCCTGTACTTCAGATTCATTTCTTGGCCATACAAAACTGCCTTTTTCAAGACGTTTATACAAAAGCAAGAATCCGTCCTTTTCCCAAACTAATCCTTTAATACGATCTGTCTTTCGACCACAGAAAAGGTAGAGCGTATCTGGAACATAAGGACTTCTTCCTGATTTAGATTCAATAATAGATGCCAGGGAATCCAATCCAAATCTAAGATCTGTATATCCTGTTACGATATAGATTTGTTTAAAACAAGTTGCATCATTCAACATGAACGACAGCCCCCAGTACTTTTTGAATCAGTGAACTGGATGTATTTTCATGAATCCGAATCTTCATTCCATGAGCATCCACTTCGACAAATGCACCATCATGTTCTGGAATAGCATCTTTTTGAGAACTGTGACTTGAAGATATAACATTCATCGGAATCGGAACGATTGCCTGCTCAACAACTTCATTAGAAAGCGAATCCAAACAAGCCTTCCTAACTTGAGCCATACGATAATAATAATTCGATGTTGTAATAGAATGCTCTTGGCACCATTCACTGACAGTTACACCGATCGGACGATTCTGGCAATCCTGAATCATTTGAGCCCATTCCTGTAATCGGCAATTACGTGCAACTATAGCTGTTTGAGTTTTCGTAATAGACCACCTCCATGTTGTCGAAACTTTAGGCTAAATTTTTTAGACTAAACTTTTTTGACAAGTATCATTTGTTGAGTCTATTTTCTCAAATAACTAGAGTGAATTCAATATACGCACTATGGTGCGTTTACTAAATGTTTATCCATCCAGCTGCCAATAATCCCGACCATTTTTCCAATGGTAAGTGCAGCTAAAACAGTTCCGATTCCGAGACCGTCCAAATGTCCGAGAAAAAGTTTTGTCATACATGCGGTGGCTACCAGACAGAGTACATCGAAGGAAATTTTAATCCTTGGATAATGAATTCCGGAAATCTGTGATACTTCTCTAGGAAAAAGATCGGTAGGAACGATAGGCAGACCGCACCGGTTGGAAAGCGCAATTCCCACACTGAGTAACAGATAGCTGATTATAAAATAAAGAATGCGGCAAGGCAACGTTTGTGGAAGGATATGAATCCAAAGTTCATGGACATCCACCAATTGTCCGAATAAAAATCCGACTACAAAACTAAAAAGGTATTGTGGGACAAAGCGTTTTTGCAAAAACATCAAAATTAAGACGAGAAGTCCTTGAAAGAGGTATGTCCATGTCCCAAGTGACAAGTGGGGAAGCACCTCCGAAAAAGCGAATGGTACGCTGGAAATCGCGGAAATTCCGGCACCGGAATACAGCATGAGTACTACTGCGAAGCTGTTGATGATAATGTTAATTGCAAGAGCTAACTCACCGGAAAGTATGGGGCGCTCTTCTTTTGTGATTGGTCTTTTCATTTGACCTTCCTCCTTATGATACAACATTTGTCTCTTGTTTTTGACGTGAATAAAATCATTTCAAACTTCTTCTAGTGTATAAAATTATTTGTGATTAATCAAATGAATAGTTTTAATCAAACTATAGACTATGTCTATTATGCGGTGATATACTGACGGTAAGAAAGGAGGCGGTATCATTGAATCTGTCTTATATACGTTATTTCGTCACGCTGGCACATGTTCGACATTACACGAAAGCAGCAGAACAGTTATGCATTACACAGCCGAGTCTGAGCCATGCGGTGACACAGCTGGAAAAGGAATTGGGAATTCCGCTGTTTGAAAAAAATGGGAGAAATACGACATTGACACAATTTGGAGAAGAGTTTCTTGTCTGTGCAGAGCACACGTTATCTACTTTAGATGCAGGAGTTGCCTCGATTCATCGGAGTGCAAAGGGAGAAGGTGTCATTCGCCTTGGTATGCTTCGCACGTTAGGGATTGAGTATATACCGAAGCTGGCTGCGCAATTTTTGAGGGAAAATAAAGAGCGAGATATACAATTTACCTTTCATACGGGGGCAACGCAGACACTCTTAGATGGTTTAGAGAGCAGAAAATTTGATTTGGTATTTTGTTCGCAGCCATCTGAAAAGGCAAATTTAAGCGCGATTCCGGTGCAAAAGCAGAATCTGGTATTGATAACTCCCAGGAACCATCCGCTGGCAGGTCAGGATACAATTGATCTGAAGGAGACGGTCTCGTATCCACAGATTTATTTTGAGAAAAGTGCAGGTATTCGCAGCGTGATCGATCAGATGTTTTTGAACATTGGAGAGACGCCGAATATTGCCTATGAGACCGAAGAAGATCAAGTGATTGCAGGTCTGGTTGCACAGGGATTTGGGATTGCGATTGTTCCGTACATGGATCTGCTCTTAAAGCTGGATGTAAAAATTCTTCCAATTGTCTCACCAAACTGTGAACAGGTGCTGTTTATGGTCCATGACGAACGTGTATTTATGCCGCCTGCAGTGCAGAACTTTCGTCGGTTTGTATTGGAGAGAAATAATATTTTTGAAAAAAACTGAAAAAACTTCGAAAAAAAATCAACGCCGAAAAATTTTTGATATGATAAAATAAAAAAAATAAGGTTCCGGGAGGAAAGGCATATGAAAAAGAGATATATTGCAGGTATGATGGCTGGTGTGGCAGTAATAGCGATTTTTACAATATGTTTTACGCAAGGGAAAAAAGAGAACATAAAAGATGAGAAAGAATTGATTACAATTGGATTTTCACAGGTTGGAGCGGAGTCAGACTGGAGAACTGCAAATTCCATTTCGATAAAGGAAACATTTACGCCGGAACGGGGATATGATTTGATATTTGAGGATGCCAGACAGGATCAGTCAAATCAGATTATGGCGATTCGAAGTTTTATTCAGCAGGATGTAGACTATATTATTTTTTCACCAGTGGTGGAGGACGGATGGGATACGGTCTTAGAAGAAGCGAAACGAGCAAGAATTCCGGTTATTGTAATAGACCGTATGGTGAATGTAAAAGATGACAGTCTGTATACAGCATGGGTTGGATCAGACTTCTATATGCAAGGAGAAAAGGCCTGTGCGGCATTGAAAGCTTACGTGGATGCACAGGAGATGGAGAAAGTCAATATTGTACATATTCAGGGGACACTTGGAGCGACAGCTCAGATTGCAAGAACGCAGGCGCTGACAGAAGCGGCAAGTCGATACGGATGGAACATAGTTGCACAGGAGAGTGGAGATTATACAGAAGCTGGAGCCTATGAGATAATGAACCGCGTTTTGAACGAATATGATGATATTGATTTTGTGTATTGCGAAAATGACAATGAGACATTTGGGGCGTTGGAGGCGATTAAAAAGAAATATTCAAATGGCGGCGGAATTAAGTTGATTTCTTTTGATGCGACAGAAAAAGGACTTCGATATACAATGAATGGAAATATCATGATCAATATGGAATGTAATCCGATGCAGGGACCAGAGGCGGAGAAAATTATTAAGCAATTACAAGACGGAAAAACACCCCAGAAACAAGCATTTGTACCAGAGCAGATTTTTGTGGATGGAAACGTTATTACTGACGTGTGTGTAGATGGGAAAACATATGATGTTCAGCCAGTGACAGAGGAACTGATTGAAATGAGAGATTATTAGAAGACAAGGGGGAGTATTCGCATGATAAGGAAAATAAAGGTATTTCTTGTAGAAGATGAGGTGATTATTCGCAGCGGAGTCAAAAAAAGTATCAACTGGGAACAGGAAGGATATGAATTTGTGGGTGAGGCAAGTGACGGTGAACTGGCATATCCTATGATCTTAAAAGAAAAACCAGATATTTTGATTACGGATATTCGTATGCCCTTTATGGATGGTTTAGAGTTGAGCCGTCTGGTAAAAAAGGAACTTCCGGATATTAAAATCTTGATTTTAAGCGGATATGATGAATTCGAGTATGCAAAAAAAGCAATTAAGATTGGTGTGACAGAGTATTTGCTAAAACCAATTTCGGCAGCCAAGCTTACGGAGGTGCTGAATGCAGTGGCAGAGACAATCCGGCAAGAAAATGAAGAAAAAAATCTTTTGGAGACATATTTTGCGGAGATGCGGGAAAATACAGAACGGGATAAGATGAGGCTGTTTGAGAAACTGCTGATGGGAGACTTATCTATGGGAGAGATTTTGGAAGCAGGAGAACGGTTTGGTATGAATTTGGGAGCCTCCTGCTACAAAATTGTGCTTTTTAAAATTCTTGCTAATTTAGAAAACCACGTGTATGCAGAGCAGATGGTAGATGCCTGCAGTTCAGTAGAACAAGCAGCGTCAATGATGGAGGGGGTATATGTATTTCAGAGAGGTGTAGAAGGCTGGGCGTTTCTTTTGACTGCACAGGATGAAAAAAGTATGGAAGAAAGTGCAAAAATATTATATCAGAATCTGAAACAGGCAATGAAGAATTATACGCAATTGGAGTATTTTGGTGGAATCGGCAGCACAGTCCCGAGAATACGGAGCTTGAAACAGTCCTTTCGAGAAGCAGACAGGGCATTTGCGGCAAGATTTGTAGAAGAGGCAAATCAGATTATTTCTCAAAAAGAGTTTGAGAAAAGTCAGATGGAAGAAGGATTGAAAATGCAAGGTGTAGTACAAATTGGAAAATCCAGAGAGATGTTGCAGAAATTTCTGAGCAATGGAACGCGCGAGGAAGTGAAAGCCTTTTCTGATGCTTATATATCAAGGATAGAGGAGGAAAATATCCGATCGACGATGGTACGGCAGTATGTTGTGATAGATGTCTGCATAGTCATCTTGTCATTTTGCGAAAGAATATCTTCGGCAAATAGACTGCAGGAGGAGGCAGAAGAGCTGCAAAAGATGATGCAGAAAATACACTCTTTGTCAGAGATTAAAAAATATGTTGTACGTTTATTGAATGAAGCAATAGAATTGCGAGATGCGGAGAGTGGAAGAAGATATTCGGATCTCATTGCGGCGGCGAAAAAAGAGATAGAGAATCATTATATGACGGAAGAAATTTCGCTTAATACAGTAGCGATCAGTGTGGGAATGAGTCCAAGCTATTTTAGTTCTATTTTTAGCAAAGAGGCAGGAAAAACGTTTGTAGAGTATTTGACGGAAGTAAGGATTGAAAAAGCAAAAGAATTTTTGATGTGCTCCTCTATGAAAACGTCTGAGATTGGATATGAGGTAGGATATAAAGATCCACATTATTTTAGTTATATATTTAAAAAAGTGCAGGGATGCTCACCCAAAGAGTACCGAGCGAGAGGAAAGGAATAAAAGATGAAAGACAAGAAAAAGGTCTCTTTGAATACGAGCTTGATCACAATTGCAGTTACGGCATTTGTGCCAATGCTGCTTGTTCTTTTTTATGCATTGTATACGCTCTCCGGCGCTACAACAGCGTATTCAAAAATTACGTACAGTGTTACATATGCGAATGAGGCGCTGGAATTCAAGGAGCGAATGGATTACAGTATGTATCTTGCAGTTGTGAGGAAGATGGCATTTGAAGAGCTGGGGGACGGAGAAATGACGGTCAATGGAATCGTCACAGTGAATCCATATGAATATATTGGAGAGATGGAAAAGCGGTGTTTGACGTTATCGGACTTAGCTACAGTAGACATTAATCGGAACCAGATTACAAGAATCCATAACACATTAGAATCTTTAAAACAGAATATTTCAACACTTCAAGCAAGAATACAAAGCTCTGTAGATTATGAGGAAAACATGGTATATCTGGATGAAAATATTTACATGCTTACAAGTGTTATTCAGGAAGGGATTCAGGAGTACATCCATGTAGAGACAACAAATTTGCAGGAAGTCCGTATTGAGCAGGAGCGTCACAACCAAAAAGTGTACTGGCTTTGCCTCGTAATTGTGATGTCTGTCATTATTGCGGTACTTTTTCTTACCGGAAAAGCACTTCGAAATGTTATGGTTCCGGTTAAAAAATTGTATGAACGGACACAGAAAGTTGCGGGCGGGGATTTTACAGTGCAGAGACAGGACAGCCGTATTAATGAGATTGCAGTGCTGATGGATAATTTTAATGATATGACAAAAGAAATCGGCAATCTTGTGGTAGATATTAAAGAAAAAGAAAAAAATTTACATTTGATGGAGACTAAGCTTTTACAGGAACAAATCAATCCGCATTTTCTTTACAATACGTTAGATACAATTGTGTGGCTTGCAGAAGACAACCGAAATGAAGAAGCCGTAGCCATGGTAACTTCACTTTCAGATTTTTTCCGCACAACACTTTGTCAGGGACGGGATTATATTACTGTCAGAGAGGAAGAGGCACATATTATAAGTTATCTTAAGATTCAGCAATTTCGATATCAGGACATTATGGATTATGAGATTCAGATAGAAGAGGAAATGAAGAAATTTGTGATTCCAAAGTTATTGCTTCAGCCACTTGTAGAAAATGCGCTTTATCATGGTGTGAAGAAAAAACGAGGGAAAAGTCTGATTCGGGTAAAAGGTTTTCAAAAAGATGAAAAGCTTATTTTTCAAGTTATTGACAACGGAAAAGGTATGTCTGCTGAAGAGTTGAACACACTTCGGGAAAATGTTCAGAAAGGACCGGATGAAAGAAAAAATAAAGGTTTTGGTCTGGCAAATGTAAATCAAAGAATTCGACATTATTATGGGGAAACATATGGTTTATACATAGAAAGTACAGAAAATGAGGGGACGGAGGCAACAATTATTATAGCAGCAAAAAATATTGAACATTTACCTTAAAAAAATTAACATTTTGAAAAAAATTAAAAATAATTGAACTTTTTACGGAAGATTGTTGGTTTTAAAATAAAAGGACTTCCAGTATATTAAATGTAACAACCGGAACAGAAAAAAGAGAGACCGGAATACATAGTACAGGGAGGAATTATCATGAAGAAAAAAATTGTAAGTGTTTTATTATGCGCGGCTATGACAGCATCAATGCTCATTGGTTGTGGAAACAAGGACAAAACAACAGGAGAAGATTCAAATGGAGGTGGCTCTGACTTAATTAAAGTTGGAATTATCAACAATGATCCAAATGAATCGGGATATCGTACCGCAAACGACAAAGATTTGAAAGCGAAATTCGCAGAAGAGAACGGATATGATGCACAGTTTGCATATAGTTTAAAAAATGATGAACAGATTACAGCGGCGAAAAAATTTGTGCAGGATGGAGTTGATTATTTGCTGATTTCAGCAGCAGATACAGCAGGATGGGATTCCGTATTAAAAGATGCACAGGCAGAAGGAATTCAAGTGATTTTGTTTGACCGTACAATTGATGCAGACGAAAGTCTTTATGCAGCATCCATCGTTTCCGATATGGATAAAGAAGGTGAGACAGCAGTAAATTGGTTAAAAGATCAAGCACTTTCGGAATACAATATCATTCATATTCAAGGTGTCATGGGATCGGCAGCACAACAAGGACGTACAGGAGCTCTTGACGAAGCAGTGAAATCAGAAGGCTGGAAACTTGTTACACAACAGACAGCAGAGTGGAATGCAGAGAAGGCACAGCAGATCGTTCAGTCAGTAATAGATTCAGGTGAAAAATTTAATGTAATCTATGCAGAAAATGATGATATGGCAAAAGGTGCAGTGGCAGCTCTTGACAAAGCAAATATTTCCCATGGTGTAGGAAAAGATGTGGTTGTTATGGGATTCGACTGTAATAAATGGGCATTAGAAGAACTACTTGCACAGAATTGGAATTATGATGGACAGTGTAATCCATTCCAAGCTTCTTATATAGATGAAGTTATTCAAAAATTGGAAGCAGGAGAAGAAATTGAAGAAAAGACAATCATCATGGATGAAAAAGGATTTGATGCAACAACGATTACTCAGGATGATGTAGATCAATATGGCATCTAATTAAAACTCAGATTTCGAAACGAATAATGTTTGAAAAAAGGAGCGTGGCGCAGTGATAGTACGCATGCACCACGCTCCTTTTGCGAAAAAATTAAGGGGGAAAAGAACAGTGAAAGAAAACACAGTATTAGAAATGAGAAATATTCACAAAAGCTTTCCCGGAGTACGTGCTTTAAAGGGAGTGGATTTTACACTATGTGAAGGTGAAATTCATGCATTAATGGGTGAAAATGGCGCTGGAAAATCAACTTTGATCAAGGTTCTTACTGGTGTTTATGGAAAAGATGAAGGACAGGTTTATATCAAGGGGCAGGCACAGGCAGTCAGCATTCGTTCGCCGCAGGATGCGCAAAAATTCGGGATTAGTACTGTATATCAGGAAATTACGCTCTGTCCGAATCTTTCTGTGGCAGAGAATATGTATATAGGAAGAACAAATAAAGTCTGCCAAAACTGGAAGAAAATGAACAAAGATGCGGATAAGATTTTACAGTCTCTTGGAATTCCGGCAAGAGCGAGTCAACAACTATCCAGCTGCTCTATTGCAGTACAGCAGATGGTAGCTATTGCACGTGCAGTGGATATGGACTGTAAAGTTTTAATTTTAGATGAACCGACATCTTCTCTGGATGATCAGGAAGTAGAAAAATTATTCAAGCTAATGAAAGACCTCAAATCAAGAGGTGTTGGAATTATTTTTGTCACACATTTTTTGGATCAGGTATATGAGGTATGTGATAAGATTACGGTTCTTCGAGACGGAGCCCTTGTTGGAGAATATGAGATTAAAGATCTTCCGCGAGTCAAACTGGTATCGAAGATGCTTGGAAAAGAACTTGATGATGTTGCAGAAATTAAAGACGACAGCATTGTGTACAAAGCAAAGACAGATATTCCGGTATTTGAGGCAGAAGGACTTCAGAGCAATGCGGGAATCAAACCGTTTAACTTCTATATCAAAAAGGGAGAGGTAAATGGATTTACAGGATTGCTCGGTTCCGGACGAAGTGAATGTGTTCGAGCAATTTTCGGTGCAGATAAAGTGATTCGTGGAACAGTTAAGAAAAATGGAAAAGTTGTAAAGATTACAAAACCAATCGATGCTATGAGACAAGGAATTGCATATCTTCCGGAAGACCGTAAGAGAGATGGTATTATTGGAGATCTTTCGGTAAGAGACAATATTATTCTTGCACTTCAGGTTATGAAAGGGTTCTTTAGACCATTTTCTAAGGCAGAGGCAAATAAATTTGCAGAAGAATATATTAAATTGCTTTCTATTAAGACAGCGTCTGCAGATACGCCGATCAAATCATTGTCAGGTGGAAATCAGCAGAAAGTAATTCTTGCAAGATGGCTTTTGACGAAACCCGAATATTTGATTTTGGATGAGCCTACACGTGGTATTGATATTGGTACTAAAATTGATATTCAGAAACTGGTATTAAAACTTGCTTCTGAAGGTATGAGTGTTACATTTATTTCTTCAGAGACAGATGAGATGCTCCGCACATGTTCCAGATTGATTGTAATGCGCGACCGTAAAGTGGTAGGGGAACTTTCAGATAAGGAGCTTTCACAGAGCATGATCATGAATACAATTGCAGGAGGTGAAAAGTGATGAAGACAAAAACAGGAAATAGTTTAAAAGCTATGGATAGATTTAATGGACTGTTTAGAAAGCAGATTTTTATACCGATTGCCGCCCTTGTAATTTTGGCATTGTTTAATCTGATTGTAGATCCATCTTTCTTTAAAATAACATTGGGACATAATGCAGCGGGAGATCCGGTTTTGTCTGGATATCTTATAACAATATTGGATTACGGATCAGAACTTGCAATTCTTGCAATTGGTATGACGCTTGTCACGGCGGCTTCCGGAGGACAGGATATCAGTGTTGGTGCAGCGATTGCAATATCAGGAAGTGTTGTACTTCGAGTCCTTTGTGGAACAAACTCAAGACCTGACGAACTTCAGGCACCGATTATTGTAGCATTTTTAATCAGTTGTCTTGTAGCAATGCTATTTGGGGCGTTTAATGGTGTGCTGGTTGCTCATTTTAAGATACAACCAATGGTTGCGACATTGATCCTATATACGGCAGGGCGCTCTATCGCAGCTTGGATTAACAACAATGAACTTCCAATCGTAAGTGATAAGACATTTAGTTACATAGGTGGATTTATACCGGGTATTCCAATTCCAACACCGTTTTTCATTGCAGTGTTGTGTATGATTATCATTGCCCTGGCAATGAAATTTACAAATTTGAAGTTATATACACAGGCAGTTGGTATCAACGAATTTTCATCTAGATTGAATGGTTTGAATCCGACATTTATCAAGTTTTTATCATTTGTAATCTTAGGCGTATGTGTGGCGGTGACAGGGCTGATTAAAGTAAGCCGTTTATCTTCTATCAACTATTCTGTTATTGCCAAAGATATTGAGATGGATGCAATTTTAGCCGTTGCCCTTGGCGGAAATGCTTTGAATGGCGGAAAGTTTAATATGGCAGCATCTATTCTTGGCGCATATGTAATTCAGTTCCTTACAACAACATTGTATAAATTCAATGTGCAGGCAGATGCTCTTCCGGCATATAAAGCAGTTGTTGTTATCGTACTTGTTGTGTGCAGTGCACCGACAGTAAGAGAGTGGTTCAAAGTACTTGGAAAAAAAATAAAAACAAAACCAGAAGTAAAGGAGGTCGGTTAATATGGCAGCAGTTAAGAGCAAACCTATGGCAGCAAAACCAGCAGGTAAATGGAAATTAGGAAATATGACCGACACAAACATGCTGCTTTCGATTACGGTTGTTGTATTTTTCCTGATGTATATCGGAGCAATTCTTTTTCAGGGAGGCGGCTTTTTAAAACCACAGACTTTTTTTAATATTTTAAATGCAAATGCAGCTTTGTTGATTCTTTCAGTAGGTATGAGCATTGTTATGATTACCGGGGGAATTGATATCTCTGTGGGTGGTGTGACAGCGCTTGTAAGTATGAGTTGTGCGGTTTACTTGGATTACCATGATGGAAATGTCATTGGAGCGATGGCGATTGCAATTGCGATTGGTCTTGCATTCGGAATTGTACAGGGAATTCTTGTTGCGTATCTTGATATCCAGCCATTTATTGTTACATTGGCAGGAATGTTTTTCGCAAGAGGTATGACAACAATCATCAATAACGATCCATTCAATGTGCAGAATGAATCATTTGTAGCATTGAAAAATACACGTATTATTGTACCTGGCTTTGGCTCTGTGAATCGTTTGGGTAAATACGTAGATGCCTATGTAGAGATTGGTGTAATCGTTGCAATTCTTGTTGTAGTAGTAATGTTCTGTGTTTTAAGATGGACAAAACTTGGCCGTTCATTTTATGCAGTCGGTGGAAATAAACAAAGTGCGTTGATGCTTGGAATTAATGTAAAGAGAACAAAATTCCTTTCACATCTGCTTTGCAGTGTGCTCGCAGGAATCGGTGGATTCGTATACTTTTTGTATGTAGGTTCAGGCTCACCGTCCCATGCAACTGGTATGGAGATGAATGCAATTGCATCATCTATCATTGGTGGAACGATGCTGACAGGTGGTGTAGGAAATATTATAGGTACATTCTTTGGTGTGATTTCACTTAGCACGATTCAGAATATTGTATCGTCAGCTGGTCTCGATGAGGCATGGTGGACAGGAATTACCGTTGCGGCAATGCTTTGCCTGTTCCTTGTGATCCAGAGTATTGTAATGGCACGTAAGAAAAAATAAATAGTATACTCCGAGGGTTTCCGCCAGGGGAGCCCTTGTTGTACATAGTCAGATTAAAAAATTGCGAAATATTAGGAGGGAAACATAATGCTAAAAACAAAGAAATATCAATTTTGGTTTTGCACAGGGTCACAGGATCTGTATGGAGAGGAATGTCTGGAACATGTAGCAGAGCATTCACGCATTATCGTAGATAATTTAAATCAATCGGGAAATCTTCCATATGAGGTAGTGTGGAAACCGACATTAATCACAAATGAATTGATTCGGAAGACATTTAATGATGCAAATATGGATGAAAATTGTGCAGGGGTCATTACATGGATGCACACATTTTCACCTGCAAAATCATGGATTTTAGGACTACAGGAATATAGAAAACCATTGCTTCATCTGCATACACAGTTTAATCAGGAGATTCCGTATGATAGCATTGACATGGATTTCATGAATGAAAATCAATCGGCGCATGGAGACAGAGAGTATGGACATATCTTCAGTCGCCTTGGAATGGAACGAAAAGTCGTAATGGGATATTGGGCAGATGAAGATGTGCAAAAGAGAATTGGTTCATGGATGAGAACAGCAGTAGGTATCATTGAAAGTAGTCATATCCGTGTGATGCGTATTGCAGACAATATGCGAAATGTTGCAGTGACAGAAGGAGATAAGGTTGAAGCACAGATAAAATTTGGCTGGGAAGTAGATGCTTATCCGGTAAACGAGATCACAGAGATGGTCGACAGTGTTTCAAAAGGAGATATTGATACACTTGTAGAAGAATATTATGACAAATACGAAATTCTTTTAGAGGGGCGCAGCGAGAAAGAATTTCGTAATCATGTGGCAGTACAGGCAGGAATTGAGATTGGGTTTGAACGTTTTCTGGAAGAAAAGAATTACCATGCTATTGTGACTCATTTCGGGGATTTGGGTGGATTAAAACAACTTCCGGGACTTGCAATTCAGCGTTTGATGGAAAAAGGCTATGGCTTTGGCGCAGAAGGGGATTGGAAGACAGCGGCAATGGTACGTGTTATGAAGATTATGACAGAAGGAATGAAAGAAACAAAAGGAACTTCTTTTATGGAAGATTATACTTACAATTTAGTACCTGGAAAAGAAGGAATTTTGCAGTCACATATGCTTGAAGTTTGTCCAACAATTGCAGATGGAAAGATTTGTATAAAAGAGCAGCCTCTTTCTATGGGAGACAGAGAAGATCCTGCAAGACTTGTGTTTACCGCAAAGACAGGTCCGGCAATTGCAACATCATTGATTGATCTTGGTGACCGTTTCCGCTTGATTATCAATGATGTGGACTGTAAAAAAGTAGAAAAGCCAATGCCGAAACTTCCGGTCGCAACTGCATTTTGGACACCGCGTCCAAATCTGCAGACAGGAACAGAGGCATGGATTTTGGCTGGAGGTGCACATCATACGGCATTTTCTTATGATTTGACAGCGGAACAGATGGGAGATTGGGCAGCAGCAATGGGAATTGAGGCAGTCTATATTGATCAGGATACAAGGATTCGCCAGTTTAAAAATGAACTGTTATGGAATAGTGCTGTGTATCGGAAATGATATTTGTTTGGAGGGAAAATAGATGGGCAATGTAAAAGAGACAATTGAAAGTGGAAAGGCAGTGCTTGGAATAGAATTTGGTTCGACGAGAATTAAAGCAGTTTTGATTGATGAGGAACATGTGCCAATCGCATCTGGGGATTACGCGTGGGAGAATCGTTTAGATAATGGAATTTGGACTTATACTTTGGAGGATATCTGGACGGGGCTTCGTGAAAGTTATGCAAAAATGGCAGCGGATGTCAAGGAAAAATACAATGTAACGATTAAACAGCTTGGGGCGATCGGTTTTAGTGCAATGATGCACGGTTATATGGCATTTGATCAGGAAGGAAATTTGCTTGTGCCGTTTAGAACATGGAGAAATGGAATCACAGAGCAGGCGGCAGAAGCGTTGACAGAATTATTCCAATATAATATTCCGCAAAGATGGAGCATTGCACACTTGTATCAGGCAATTTTAAATAAAGAAGAACATGTGAAAAAAGTGGCATTTTTTACAACACTTTCAGGATATATTCACTGGAAATTAACCGGGCAGAAAGTACTTGGCGTAGGAGATGCATCAGGAATGTTTCCAATTGATCCAAATACGAAAAATTATGATGAGAGAATGATTCAGAAGTTTGATACACTTGTGGAAGGAGAAGGATTTTCCTGGAAAATAGAAGAGATTTTACCAAAAGTGTTACAGTCTGGAGAACGAGCTGGGATGTTGACACAGGAAGGTGCGAGGCTTCTGGATATAAGTGGAAATTTGGAATCAGGTATTTTGCTTTGTCCACCAGAGGGTGATGCCGGAACCGGAATGGTAGCGACAAACAGTGTGCGAAAAAGAACAGGAAATGTATCTGCGGGAACATCTGTTTTTGGAATGGTTGTATTAGAAAAAGAGCTGGAAAGGGTGTATCCGGAGATTGATCTTGTGACAACACCGGATGGCAGTCTTGTCGGAATGGTTCATGCAAATAACTGTACATCAGACTTGAATGCATGGGTGGGACTCTTTCGAGAATTTGCAGAAAGTTTTGGCATAAAAGTAGATATGGACAGTCTGTTTGGGACATTGTATCGGAAAGCCTTGGAGGGAGATGACGATTGTGGCGGTCTGCTCTCCTACGGATATCTTTCAGGAGAAAATATCACTGGAGTGGCAGAGGGAAGACCGTTATTTGTGCGTTCGCCAAAGAGCAATTTTAATTTGTCAAACTTTATGAGAGTACATTTATTTACATCACTTAGTGCATTAAAAATTGGTATGGATATTATGATGAAAGAGGAACATGTTGAAATAGATACAATTTTAGGACATGGAGGACTTTTTAAGACCAAAGGAGTAGGACAGAAAATTCTTGCGGCGGCTATCAATGCTCCAGTATCGGTCATGGAGACTGCGGGAGAAGGAGGTCCATGGGGAATGGCATTGCTTGCTGCTTATATGATTCAGAAGGAAGAACAAGAAAGTCTTGGGGATTATCTTAGCAAAAAGGTATTTTCAGGAAATGCAGGAGTCAGCATGGAACCGGACGCAAAAGATGTGGAAGGATTTGAGCGCTTCATTGAAAGATATAAAAATGGAATTGCTATTGAGCAGTCTGCATTAAAAAATTTAGTATGAGGAGGAAGGCATGATGTTAGAACAATTGAAAAAAGAAGTATATGAGGCAAATATGCTGCTTCCGAAATACGGATTAGTAACATTTACCTGGGGCAATGTCAGTGGAATTGATAGAGAAAAAGGGTTGTTTGTCATTAAACCGAGTGGAGTAGAGTATGATTTGCTGACACCGGAAGATATGGTGGTTGTTGATTTAGATGGAAATAGAGTAGAAGGAAGATACAACCCTTCTTCGGACACGGCAACACATGTTGTACTGTATAATCGATTTCCTGATATTGGCGGGATTGTTCATACACATTCTTCATGGGCAACGAGCTGGGCACAGGCAGGGCGCGGTATTCCATGTTACGGAACAACTCACGCTGATTATCTATATGGTGAAGTTCCGTGTGTGAGAAATTTGACAGAAGAAGAGATTGCAGAGGCCTATGAGAAAAATACAGGAGTTTTAATCGCAGATGAGTTTGAGCGAATGAAGATTGATTATGTGGCGACCCCAGCAGTACTTTGCAAGAATCATGGACCATTTACTTGGGGGAAAAGTGCAAACGAAGCTGTCCACAATGCAGTGGTGCTGGAAGAGGTAGCAAAAATGGCGGCTAGGTGTGAGATGTTGAATTCACAAAACACGCCGGCTCCGCAAGAACTTCAGGATAAACATTACTATAGAAAACATGGGGCGAATGCCTATTATGGTCAATCTGAAAAATAAACATTGCAATTTGGTTGCTATGTGCGACAGCAGCAGTAATTGTAATTCTAAAAAAAACAAATTACTATCATAAAAAATCAAACTTTTCTAGATAAAATGCAAAAAAATCAAACAAAAGTATAAGAAATTATATTTTAACTATTAAAAAAGAACGTTATAGTATCTGATAGGATGCTATAACGTTTTTTTAAAGGAGGTTTTTAAATGAGGAGGCATAAGAGGTTTATGGCAATTCTATTGTGTGCGGCAATGACGTTTTCAGTTCTTCCTTCGGCGGCTGCAAAAGCAGAAGACGAAGAGAAAGTTCTGGAAGTTGTGGCAGAGTATGATATGAGCCATGGAGATGGAAAATTGAGGGATATTTCAGGAAATGAAAATGATGCAGAATTAGTAGGATTTGAAGACTCTGATTTTGTAGAGGAAGATGGGGACACAGTTTTGTGCTTTTCAGGAAATAAAGAAAAGTATGTGAAACTACCGGCTGAATTGGTTGAAGGGGAAAATTTTACAATCGAGGCACAATTTCAGACTGAAATTACAAAGCAAAATTATAATCAATGGCTATTTTGCCTTGGCAGTAAAGTAGATACATGGCCAAACGTAAAAAACTATATTTTTTTCTGCCCGGTACAAGGCGGAAATAACAATGGAAAAGACAAAAATATGCGTGCGGGAATTAAAAATGCAACGAGTGAAATTCTTCTCGGACAGGATGCCCAAATTCAAGAAGGATATAATACGGTAAAGTATGTCTTTGAGGAAGGCAAAGTGACATTATCTGTAAATGAAGAAGAGGTTGAAAGTATAGAAACAGGGTACTCTATTCAGCAGATATTAAATGGTGGAACAGATGGAAATGTTTCTGGATACATTGGTAAGTCCCTATATAGTCCAGATCCGGCATTTCGAGGAAAATTAAAGTCTTTTAAAATTTGTGCGGAAAAGAAGGACAATTCGGATGAAGGGAAAGTTGCAGAGGCAAAAGAACAATTACAACTTCCATATGAAAATGTATATGGAAACATTACACTCCCGAAAAAAACAGAAAATGGTGCAGTGGTGACATGGGAAACGGATCATCCCGAAATTGTGGATATAGAGTCCCATAAGAATGAAGGATATGATGAGACACCGGCAGGGACAGTGACACGTCCTCAAAAAGAAACTACTGTAACAATGACTGCAACATTAACATACGGAAATGCAAGTGATACAAAAGAATTCAAGTTCACAGTTAAAAAGGCAGCTAAGAAATTGAAAGAGGAAGACTATAAAGGCTACTTTTTCTCTTATTTTGCGGGAGAAGGGTATGCAGATGGTGAACAAATTTATTTTGCGGCAAGCAAAAATGGACTGAAATGGTATGACCTAAATGATAATGAACCAGTATTGACTTCTGATCAAGGGGAAAAAGGTGTACGAGATCCATTTATTCTTCGTTCTGCGGAAGGCGATAAATTCTATATGATTGCAACTGATTTAAAAATCAATGGTGGAAATGGCTGGGGAGCAGCACAGACATCAGGCAGTCAATCTTTAATGGTTTGGGAGTCAACGGATCTTGTTAACTGGTCTGATATGCGTATGGTGGAAGTGAGTGCCTCGATTAATGCAGGATGCACATGGGCTCCGGAAGCAACTTACGACCCGATCACAGGCGAATATATTGTATACTGGGCATCGAAAGTGAGTGAGGACAATTATGGGAAGCAGAGAGTGTATTATGCAAAAACCAGAGATTTTTATACATTCACAGAACCAAAAGTTTATATTGAAGACAAGACAGAGTCTTGTATTGATACAACAATCATTTACAACAAAGAGGAACAAATGTATTACCGGTATACAAAAAATGAAGGTAGTGCAACCAATTCAATTGGAGCAAAGACAAAAACAATATTTGCAGAAAAAAGTAAGACTCTTCTTGGAGAATGGACACATATTCCTTCAGAATCCTTAAATAATAACCAGTGGGTGGAAGGACCAACCATATTTCAGTTTAATCAGCAGGATAGCTCCAATGGGAAATGGTGTCTATTAGTAGATGATTTTGGTGGACGCGGGTATTATCCACTTGTTACAGATGCACTTTCGACGGGAGAATTTTCTTCGCCGGAGATATACACCATGCCTTCGCGGGCGAGACATGGTACTCCTATACGTGTGACAGAAGAAGAATATAATGCCGTTATGCAAAAGTGGGGAAAGGGGTCTGCGCAAGAGAATGATGAAGAAGAACAGAAAGCCCCAGTACTCTCGTATGACTTCGAAAATACAGAAGGCTCAGTTATTACAGATATAAGTGGAAATGGAAATAACGGTACAATGTATGGAGAGGCAAAGGTGCAAAAGGATGAGGAAAGAAATTCAAATGTACTATATTTAAATGGGACATCAGAAACATTTGCAGAATTGCCACAAGGATTTTTTGACGGAAGAAATACATTTTCCATTTCAATGGATATGAAAGCAGAAAAAGTAGACGGAAATTTCTTTGCATTTTCGATAGGACAGGACAGTAAGAAATATCTGTTTATGAAACCGACGCAAGATGCAATCAAATCAGTAATAACAACTGGATCATGGGGAAGCGAGAATGGTTTTACGGAAAAAACGGGAACAAGTGTAAAAGATACATGGCTTCATTTGACGCTGATTGTCGATGGAATCGATATGAAGTTATATTTGGATGATCAATTGATTGGGCATAATAAAAATGTAAAACGTGAAATAGTAGAGCTTGGAAAAGAACTCAAGTCATATCTTGGAAGGTCATTCTATAACGGAGACACCTATTTTAAAGGGGCATTTGATAATATAAAAGTGTATAATCGAGTGCTCAGTGATTCTGAACTTAAAGGAGAAGAGACAGATTCTGAGTATAATGCAGGTTATCTTTGGACATTTTTTGATTCATCAGACGGATATGAAAAGATTTTTCTTGGATATAGCAAGGATGGATTGACATGGGAAAAATTAAATAAAGATGAAGATGGAAATGCACAGCCGATTCTTGTCAATGATGCACAAGGCAGTGATCTTGGGGTGCGAGATCCTCACATTATTCGATCAAAAGAGGGAGATAAATATTGGATTTTAGGTACAGACCTCCATGCAGAAGGAGGAGGCTCAGGAGGAAGCGGATGGGATCAGATAAATGCAAGTCAAAATTTAGTGGTATGGGAATCCACAGATCTTGTGAATTGGAGTGAACCGCAGCTTGTTTATGCAGGATTTGATAATGCAGGATGTGTGTGGGCGCCAGAAGCAATCTATGACGAAGCAACAGATGACTATCTTGTGTACTGGTCTTCCAGAGATAAATCAAAAAATGGAACAGATCAAAATGCATTGAGGGTATATGTTTGCAGGACAAAGGATTTCCATACATTTTCTGAACCGAAGGTATGGCTGAGTGAAGATCAGGACACAGGAAATGAAGTCAATATTATTGACAGCACGATTGTAAAATCAGACGGTAAATTTTATCGTTTTTCTACCTCGGATTGGAATACGGTAATCGATGTCAGCAATTCATTATCCGAAGATGTATTCGATGTACGCCAAGGGGAAGAATCGAGCGAAAATGGGGACTGGAAACGTATCGTAAAAAGAAGCGAAAGCAGTCAGGCAGGATTTGACAGAAGAGAAGGGTTTACCGTATATCAACTTCCTGATGGGAGATGGTGTGCAATGGGAGACAATGGAGGCTATAAAGCATTTTTGACAGACGATTTGGCAAGTGGAAAATTTACAGTTGAAAACGCAAACTTTGTGGATGGAAGATTCAGACATGGTACGGTTATTCGGCTTTCAGAAGAAGAAGAGAAAAAAATTTTGTCAGCTTACGGGGAAGATCGAGAGGAAGAGCCGGATCCTGAACAAAAGGTTTTGGCAGAATTTAATTTTGACGAAGAAGGTTCAGGATTTGAAAGTAAATATGCAAGAGCAACAGGAGCGGCATATGAGCTTGCAGACAGCTATTCTGAAGAATCAGGGAAAGCATTATATTTGAATGGAAAAGAGGATAATTTCCTAACGGTAACAGATAAAGAGGGAAAAAGTCTGCTCACAGATGTGACAGAACTTACAGTTTCTTATGATGCAAAAACAGAAAGAAGTGATACAAATTGGATTATGTATGCGGCGCCGAACAAAAATACACCACAATACCAATACGAAAAATATATTGGCATTATGGAAAAAAGTGGAACGACTACAGTTGAGCGATATAAAAACAGTGGAGACAGACCGGCTAATCCTTCAGCACAGACCGGGAATGATTGGAATCACATTGATGTTGTTATGAGCAAGACGGACACAACTATTTATGTTAATGGACAGAAGGTTTCTTCCGAAACAAGTGCTTATAGCTTGAGGAGTATTCTTGGGAAAAACAGTATTCTTCAGATTGGAAAATCAAACTGGGGAGAAGGGGAATATTTTAAAGGCTGGATTGATAATTTCCGCATTGAGAACAGAGCGTTGACAGAGGAAGAGGTAAAAGAACTTTCCGAAGAGTTTTTGGCAGCGCAACCGATTATAAAAGCGGTGACGATTGGAAGCGTTCCGGAAAGGGAGGAGGCATTAGAATATCGAGGAACTGATGATCATACGGCGGTCTTTACTAAGATTGATACAAAGAATAAAGTGATGACTCCATATATTAAAGATGAAGCAGATCTTACCAAAGTTCCAGTCACTTTTACATTTAACGGAAAAGTTGAAATAAAAGTTCAGGATAAAACAATCAGCAATGGAACAGAATTAGATCTATCCAAAGATTTGAAGATCACGCTGATAAGTAATGAAAAAGAAGAAGAATGGACAATTCAAAAACCAATACTTTCCAATAATCCTGTGCTTCCGGGACAGCATGCGGATCCTGATATTGATTACTTTGATGGGAAATTCTGGATTTTCCCAACGACGGATGGGTACCCAGGATGGAGTGGAACAAAGTTTCATGCATTTTCATCAAAAGATTTGGTGAATTGGACAGATGAAGGAATCATTATGGAATTAGCGAATGAAAATCCAGGAAAAAATGAAAACGGAGTGGAGATTGCAACATCACCATGGGCAGAGGGTGGAAGCGCATGGGCTCCAACCATTGAAGAAAAAAATGGAAAATATTATTTTTATTACTGTGGGAAGTTCAGTAATGGACAATCTGCAATTGGAGTTGCAGTGGCAGATCATCCGGCAGGACCTTATAAAGATAAAGGGGAAGCATTGATAACTGTAGATATGTGTAAACAAGCTGGTATCAAGATGGGGCAGGCAATAGACCCATCAATTTTCACAGATGATGATGGAACCTCTTATATTACATTTGGAAATGGAGCTGCCGCTATTGCACAGTTAAGCGATGACATGATGAGCATTGAAAAAGATACTTTAAAACAAATAAATGGATTGACGGATTTTAGAGAATCTGTAGTAGTGACAAAGGCGAATGGGAAATATCACTGGACCTGGTCTTGTGATGATGCCAATAGTCCGAATTATCATGTCAATTACGGTGTATCTGATACTTTGCTTACCGATGATGGAAGTGCATCAGTTACTCTGGTAAAGAAAAATTTACTGGCAAAAGATGAAAGTCTAGGAATACTGGGATCCGCACATCAATCGATAGTACATGTTAAAGACGGTAAAGGTCAGGATCGATATTTTATGGCATATCACAGATTCTACACGCCATTGAATATATTTACGGCAGGAGATGGACTCGGTGTACACAGGGAAACTTGTATTGATGAGATTACTTTTGATAAAGACGGTTATATGCAGGTTACTCCTACACACGAAGGGGTAGACGCAGTGAAAATGATACCGGATGAACCAGAGGTTCCAGATACACCAGAGGTTCCAGATACGCCAGATACGCCGGAACAACCAGAGAATCCTGAAGAACCAATGAATCCGGAACAGCCGGATACGCCACAGAATGATAATGGACAAATGACAACATCCAAACCAGCTCCTACAGGAGATGGCACAAATGTAATACTTTTGATTATGACAATGATGATAGCGTTGGGTGTAGTGTGGAGAAAAAAAGAAACGAAAACCAAATAGAAATCCAGGAGGGGAAGACTATGAAAAGAAAGACAAAAAAATGTATTTCATGGATCACAGTAGCTGCGTTATTGGGCGGAATTACAAGTCCTTTCAACAGTGGAGCAGCTTCCGTGGAAGCGGCGGACATACCGGAGCCATTGGTAAAATTTGATTTTGAGGATTTATCGGAAAATGCAGAAATCACTTACAAAAATGCAAAGGCTACCGGAGAATATTCGTTGGCAGAAAGTTATAAAGGTGGAGGTGAAGCGCTCTCTTTAAATGGGACGGGACAATTTTTAGATGTAAAGAAAAAAGATGGAGAAAGTCTGTTGACAGGAGAAAAAGAATTGACGGTTTCTTACGATGCCAAATTGGAAAAGGGAGCCAAAGGATGGATTTTGTATGCTTCGGACAGTAATAAAGCTCCGTCCTATCCAAATGAACGTTATCTTGGAATTCTGCATGGCTCGACCAATAGTGAAAACGAGATGATTGCAGAGCGCTATAAAAATAATGGGGCAAGACCAGTATCTGCAACTGCAGATGTATCTGAAATTTATACGAAGTGGGTACATATAGATGTTGTACACAGTGAAAAGGATACGACAATTTATGTAGATGGTGTAAAAAAAGCGACACAGGGAAGTGAATATGCGATTGATGATATTTTAGGAGAGAATAGTATTTTGCAAATCGGGAAGGCCAATTGGGGAACGGGAGAATATTGCAAAGGCTTGATCGATAATTTCCGCATATATGATACAGCACTCACAGCACAGCAGGTGTCAGCGGAATATAATGATTATGTTTTGGAGAGTGATTGTGCTTTGCTTACACTTCCGGAAACGACAGACCGCTCTTTGACGCTTCCAAAAACAGGGGCGAGTGGCATGACACAAATCAGCTGGAAGTCTTCGGCATCAGATGTAATGAAAGATGATGGAACGATTATACGAGGTGAGAAAGACAAAAAGGTAACTATGACAGCAACAATATCTCTTGAAGATCGTTCGGTGAAAAAGGAGATAGAGGTAACCGTACTCAAGAAAAATCCTGAGGAGGATGTGGTAACTTATACGAAAGAATTGACATTAAATACGGGATTTGTCTCAGAGGATATAGAGCTTCCGACAAAAGTGGGAGATGCGGATGTTGTTTGGGAGACAAGTGATGCATCAGTCATAACAAAAGACGGAAAGGTCAAAAGATCAGATGAAAATAAAACAGTTACATTGACAGCGACAATAAAAGTAAATGGCGCTTCAAAAAATGGAACAAAAGAGTTCCCGTTGACGGTCATTGCAAAAGGAGCAAATATTGCTGCCTATGTAAGTAATGAACCTGTAGTTGCACAAAATGGTGGTATGAAGATTGCGTTGCAGAAAGAAGGCGAGTATGAGGCGCTGCATAAAGATCAGCCGATTCTGTATTCTTCTGTGGGAACTAAATCTTATGTTGCTCCACAAATCTTTCGAAAGGCAGATGGAAGCTTTGGGGTTATTGCAGCGGATGGAGGAAACAGTGGCTCTGTTGTTCTCTATGATTCCAAAGATTTAATTACATATTCGAATCAAAGAATTGCCACGATTGAGGGAATTACTTCAATACAAAAAATGTATTGTGTATATGATAGTGCAGATGCAGTGTATAAAGTATTTATAGAAGCAAATGGACAGACTTATATTACAACTTCAAAGAATCTTACCGAATTTGAGGAAGCAAAAGTAACAGACTATGCGATTCCTGAAGCTGGTGAAGTGGCAGAGGATGCTGTTTGGGCAGAAAAAGAAGCATTGACACAAAAAGAATGTGACGCTATTGAAAAACAATTTACAACTCCGTACAATACATCACTTTCAAAAATAACCAAGGAAATTACGGTTGATACAGGAGCAGATGTGAAAACAGAACTGAAAAAGGCGGTTAGAGAAGTGACTGCACAGTATTCAAACGGAGAAGAAAAGACATATTCCGTGCGTTGGAATGAAGCAGATATTGAAAAAGCGGATACAGACAGAGCGGGAATGGAATATACTGTGCGAGGAACAATTGGAGGTTCTGCATATTACACAAAGGCAGATTCACCATTGATTGAAGAACGTGCAGACCCATATATTGTCTATGATGAAGAACGACAAATGTACTATTTTACAGCATCCTATCCGGTAAATGGAAAAGGCGGAGCAGATGGTTATGATCGATTGGTTATCCGTGAGGCAAAAACAATTGAGGGACTTGCTGATGCTGAAGAACACGTTATCTGGGATGAAAGCGAAGTGCAGGGATATGGAAGATGGATTTGGGCACCGGAATTACATAAAATTGGTGATAGCTGGTATTTTCTCAGCACAGCATCACTAGATGAAACAACTGGAGGAAACTTTAATATTCGTCCATTTATGATGAAATGTAACAATTCAGAGGAAATTACGAATCCAGACAGCTGGGGAGAACCAGAGCGTGTGAAGACGATGCAAGGAGACAAAACTGGATTAAATGCAATGTCTCTGGATATGACATATTTTGAAGCAGGAGGAAGACACTATCTTGTGTGGGCTGATTTCACTAAAAATGACGGAAATCCTGCCGGTATTTCAAGTCTCTATATAGCAACGATCGACCCATCGAATCCTACTCAGCTGACAAGTACCTGCTCTGTTATTACAGTACCGGAATATGTATGGGAATTAGAGAGATATAAAGTAAACGAAGGACCTGCAGTATTACAAAAAGATGGGAAAGTATATCTGGCATTCTCGGCTTCGGGAACAGGCTCAGAATATTGTGTCGGACTTTTGACAGGAAATGCAGATGATGATCTGACAAAAAAGGAAAATTGGGTAAAAACACCATACCCAATTATGACAAGTGGTGATTTTAATGATGAACTATGTGGACCGGGGCATAACTCTTTTACAGTTGATGAATATGGAAATGCAGTGATTGTATATCATGCAAGACCGGCAGATACTCATGCAGGTCATACGGGAGATCCACTTTATGATCCATGTCGTCATGCATACGTAAAACCAGTTTTGTTTGGTGCTGATGGAGCGCCGGTTTTGAATCTTTCGGACGAAGAGTTTGTAAAAGGTGGTTCGGAAATTACAGTCAAAGTAAAAGTAAAAGGAGAGTCAGAAGAAAGTAAACCATCTTTGGAGTATAACTTCGATGAGGATTATACAGGAATTGTGAAAGACAGCGCAGGAAATCAGGATGGAACAGTGACAGAAGGTGCATCTTATGTATGGGATAAAGAATATGGTCAGGTATTATATTTGGATGGAGATAAAACAGATGGAGGACATGACAGTTATTTGGAATTTCCAGAGGGATATTTTGATGGAAAAGATAAAGTGACAATTTCAATGGATGTCAATGAAGTGACAAGAAGTGGAAACTACTTTACATTCGGTGTAGGACAGAATAATCAAAAATATCTTTTTTTAAAGACCGCACCGACAAGCACAAAACTTGCGGTCACTACGTCTGGATATCAGAATGAAAAGTTAGCAAATAGGAACTCGGTATATCCAAATAACAGCAGAACATGGATTAATATAAAAATGGTTGTGACACCAAAATCAATCAGCCTTTATCAAGATGGAAAATTAATTGCGGAAAATCTGAATACAAATATCTCCTTAGATGATTTGGGGAGAAACCTTAAAGCATATATCGGGAAATCATTTTATTCAGAGGATAAATATTTCCGTGGATATTTTGATAACATAAAAGTATATGATTATGCGATGACAGATGAAGAAGTGAAAAAAGTCACGAAAGAAGAAAAAGAAGCCAGAGAAAAAAAGATGGGAGAAGTTAAACTTGTAGCAGAGAAGTTTGAGATTCCAAATGCAGATAATATTAAGGGTAACATTACCCTTCCAAGTGAAAAAGATGGTGTATTGATTCAATGGTCTTCCTCTAACCCGAAGGTAATCAATCCCGAAAAAGATGGAGAAAAACCAGCAGGCGTTGTTACAAGACAGAAAGAAGATACAAAGGTAACACTCACGGCAGTTTTCTCAAAAGAAGGAAGTAAAGATGTGAAAAAAGAATATGAGGTGATTGTAAAAGCAAAGGCAAAGACAGTAAAAGAGGAAGATTATGCCGGTTATTTGTTCGTGAGGTTTAATGGAACAGAAGAAAATGGAGATCAAGAGCAGACTTATTTTTCACTGAGTGAGGATGGCCTCAATTGGACAGATTTAAATCAAAATCAACCAGTATTGAAAAGCACGATTGGTGAAAGCGGATTAAGAGATCATTTTATAGCTCGAGCACCGGAAGGTGACAAATTTTACATGATAGCAACAGACTTAAGTATTGCCTTAAATAAAGTAAATGGTGGAGCAGATTGGGGGTCAGCAGGAGGAAGCGGAAGCCACAGCATTGTCGTATGGGAATCTGATGATTTGGTAAATTGGAGTGAACCTTGGCTTGCGGAAATTGCACCAGAAGGAGCAGGATGCACATGGGCGCCGGAATTTATTTACGACGAAACAACCGGTGAATACATTGTCTATTGGTCTGCAACAACACTTCAGGTAGATGAAGAAGAAAATATTACACAGGAATATGAAAATCACGCAATTTATTATTGCAAAACCAGGGATTTCCGTACATTTACAGAAGCAGAATTATATCATGATGGTGGCGTAGACGCGAATGGAAAAATTGTAAAAGTAATTGATTCTACAATGATTCAAAATGGGGATACGTATTACCGTTTTACTAAAAATGAAAGCAAAGGAACCATTGTTATGGATAAATCGGATTCTATACTTGGAGAATTTTCAGAGATTGACTCTAACGTGCTTTCTTCGGAGCTTCCAGCAAAGAGGGGCGCAGTAGAAGGTCCGATTATCTTTAAAATGAATGAAAAAACAGAAGATGGAAAAGATCAATGGTGTCTGATGGTAGATCGTTTTGCAAGAGGACAGGGATATTATCCTCTCATTACCACAGATTTGAATTCGGGTGAATTTAGAATGTTGGATGACAGTGAATATAGTTTTCCAAGCAAATACCGCCACGGTTATGTAATGCCGGTAACAGAAAAGGAATATGGTGCACTGCAAAGACAGTGGGGAGACGGAAGCTATGTTGACAAGTCCTTGTTAAAAGAAGTGATTGAAGAAGCGAAAGATATTTTGACAAATCAGAAACAAAACTATACCGAAGAAAGTATTCAGCAACTAAAAACGGCATTAGAGTCTGCCAAAAAAGCTTTGGATATAGTGACTACAACAGAGGAAGCTGATCAGGCGGCAGAGAATCTACGAAAAGCAATTGAAGCATTGGAGAAAAAAGAGGATATTCTGACCAGGATAGAGGTTACACTTCCAGATAAGACAGAATATCAGATTGGAGAAGAACTTGATTTGACAGGAGTGAAAGTAACAGCGGTGTTTGAAAGCGGAAAAACAGCGGATGTGACAGAGGCAGCAACAGTTGATAGCGGTGCTTTCAATTCTCAGAAAGCAGGAAGTTATACTATTACAGTTACTTATGCAGAGAAGACAGAGACATTTGTTGTTACAGTGAAAGAAAACTCTCCTGAAATTCCAGACCCAGTACCGAGTCCAAAACCTGAACCTAATCCTGACTCTAATACAAAACCAAAACAGAACGAAAATAAAGTTGTAAAAACAGGAGATGAGCAAAACCCGCTTCTTTCGATTAGTATTTTTGCTCTTGCAAGTGTTGTAATAACCGGAAGTTTTATAAGGAGAAAAAAATATAACTTGTAAATAATTGAGAGAGGTAAGGATAAAACAAGAAGCCGCACTTCCCATGAGGCATCCTTACACTTTTGAAGGCAGAGAGTGCAGTACGAATTTGTTTTTATGGAATTCCAATATCCCCTCGTCGCGCATCTTTCCAAGCTCTTTCGATAGGGCGCTGCGATCCAGATTGAGATAGTCGGCAAGTCCCTGACGGTCAAACGGAATTTGGAATGTTGTACTTTTGGCTTTTGCCGCTTCTGTAGAAAGATAGATAAAGAGACGACTGCGAACGGTTTTAGGAGTAGTGCAGAAAATGCGTCTGGAAAGTATTAGATTTTTTTGCACAGAGATATAGAGAATATTCTGCATGATTTTAGCACTCCAGCTCTCTTTATCTTGAATCTGTTTCAGAGGTGCGATATTTAGAAAGAGGATATCAGCAGCTTCGGCAGTGACTGCGTCAACCATCATCGGTTCTTGACAGAGCGCGTAGGATTCGGCGAATACCTGTCCTGCTGAAATATTGCTTAAAATACTTTTGTTGCCCCAGAGATCAATATTTTCAATATTGACACTTCCGCTTAAGACGATACCGATTTCATGGATATGTTCTCCGGTGTGAAGGATAATAGTATTTTTTGCAAAGTGCTGTGTGCGCATGCAGCCAAGATCCAGCATGTGCATCCACTCATTTTCCGTAATGCCCTGAAATAAAACTGATTCAATTTTTTTCATAAAATCCTCATTTCCGTGGTTATAACCACTGAATTATTGGATTGATTATATTATACTCAGGTTACAAATGCAAGGAGGAAAAAATATGATTAGAAGAATTATTGAGATTGATGAAGATAAATGTAATGGGTGCGGAGCTTGCGCAGCGGCTTGTCATGAAGGAGCAATCGGTATGGTAGATGGGAAAGCGAAACTTCTTCGTGATGATTATTGTGATGGACTTGGAGACTGCCTTCCGACATGTCCGACAGGGGCAATCCGTTTTGTAGAGCGAGAGGCAGCAGCGTATGATGAACAGGCCGTTTTGGAAAATCAGAAAAAAGCAGCACCGGCGGGAATCCAGCCGTCACAGCTTGCACAATGGCCATGTCAAATCAAGCTTGTGCCAGTAAATGCACCTTATTTTCAGGGGGCGAAATTGCTGATTGCAGCGGACTGCACGGCTTATGCCTACGCTAATGTGCATCAGGAATTTATGCGAGGAAAGGTGACAATTATCGGATGTCCAAAACTGGATGATGTCGATTATAGCGAGAAACTGACACAGATTTTGGAGAATAATGATATCAAAAGTGTCACAATACTTCGTATGGAAGTCCCTTGCTGCGGTGGTCTTGAGATGGCTGCGAAAAAAGCACTTAAGGAAAGTGGAAAGTTTATTCCATGGCAAGTTGTCACGATTTCGATTGATGGGAAAATATTAGATTAAGAGCAATTTGAAATGTTATTAGGAGTAGTGTTTTAAGAAAAAAGCTGATAAAATAGGTATCTCAGATGAATGAGGTATCTATTTTTTTGTAACAGTTCAGTAAACTCGAGCTGTTATGACTGAACTGTTACAGATTGGAAGGAAAGGAAGGAAAAAATGGAAATCAGGCAGGCAAAGTTGGCGGATGTGCCAACCATTATGAAGATATATGAAAAAGCAAGGGTATTTATGGAGAACAGTGGGAATCCTACACAATGGGCGGTTGGCTATCCGGGGCAGCAGCTAGTTGAAAAGGATATTATAGAAAAAAATTGTTACATCTGTGAGGAACAGGGGAAAGTTGTAGGTGTGTTTTCGTTTATAGTGGGAGAGGACCCGACATATCAGAAAATCGAGCATGGTGCATGGCACAGCGCAGAAACATATGGAACAATACACAGACTTGCATCAGATGGACAGGCAAAGGGGATTGCAAAAATTTGTTTTGATTTTTGCAAAACAAAATGCCGTTATCTTAGGATTGACACGCATCAGGATAACAAACCAATGCAGGCGGCAATCCTGAAATACGGATTTCAAAAATGCGGAATTATTCACGTTGCAAATGGCAGCGAAAGGATTGCGTTTGATATTTCGTTTGATTGAAAAAAGATTCACTGCATGATATGATATTTAGGATTAGAAATATGGGAACGGCAAAGACAGTTAGTGAGGTGAAAATAATGCCATTAACAAAGATGGAAGCGGAGAACTTTACAGTATTTGAGAAGATATCAATCCCGTTTTGTAGAGGGTTGAACGTACTAGTAGGAGAAAATGGAGTGGGGAAAACGCATGTTATGAAGATTGCGTATGCTGCGTGTCAAGCATCAAAGCATGATGTGTCATTTTCGCAGAAAAGCGTAATGTTATTTAGACCTGATCAGTCCAGTATCGGACGTCTTGTAAATAGAAGAAAAAATGGTAATAATACGGCGAAAATTTCTGTTGAGTCAGATGTAGCAAAAATCGGAATGTCATTTTCTATTAAAACAAAAAAATGGGATGCAGAGATTAAGACTGAGCCAAATTGGGAAAAACAGATGTCAGATTTGACAAGTGTATTCATTCCGGCAAAAGAAATTTTATCAAATGCATGGAACCTTGATGCAGCAGTTAAAATGGGAAATGTAGAATTTGATGATACGTATCTTGATATTATTGCAGCTGCCAAGATTGATATATCAAGAGGTGTTGATACAGGGGCAAGAAAAAAATATTTGGAGCTTTTGCAAAAAATCAGTTCAGGCAAAGTTGCTTTGCACGATGATAGATTTTATCTTAAACCAGGTACACAGGCAAGGCTGGAGTTTAATTTGGTAGCTGAAGGATTACGTAAGATTGCATTATTGTGGCAGTTAATAAAGAACGGTACATTGGAAAGAGGTTCTGTTTTATTTTGGGATGAGCCCGAGGCAAATATTAATCCTAAATATATTCCCGTTTTGGCAGAATTACTTATTATGTTGGAACGTGAAGGTGTTCAGATTTTTGTTTCCACGCATGATTATTTTTTGTCTAAATATATTGAAGTCAAAAAGAAAAAAGACAGTGAAATTCAATATATTTCGTTATACAAGGATAAAACAAGTATAATAAAGTGCGAGGTAGAAAAAGAATTTGAACTATTAGAACACAATGCTATTATGGATACTTTTCGTCAACTGTACAGAGAGGAAATCGGGGTGGTGCTTCAGTGAAAGTAATACCAGAATCAGACATGAGATTTGGTCAATTTGAGGAAATGAACTTATTTCATATAGAGAACTCGCAGTTATATGAAAAAATGGGGTCTGGGATAAAGACGGTAGAATTTATTTTGAGATACAATAAAAATAGTATCATATTTCTAGAAGCCAAAAAGAGTTGTCCAAACTCAGACAATAGATATGACTCAGAAGAAAAAGAGAAAAAGTTTGAGGAATACTATTTAGCTATTACAGATAAATTTATTGAGTCATTACAAATTTATATTGCAGCTATATTGGATAAATATGAAGATATTTCGGAGATAGGAACGAAGTTATTAGATATCAAAAGTTTTCGGGGTATTCAAATTAAGTGTGTTCTCGTCATAAAAAATGCGGATGAAAGATGGCTTCCAGGTGTAATGGCAGAACTGAAAGAGCGTTTAAAAACCTATAGAAAAATATGGGGAATTGAAGTGGCCGTTTTGAATGAGGAACTTGCGGGAAAATATAAACTGACCTGTTAAGGGGAACGGAACCATATATAGAGACAAAGGACAAATATCTATGAGTATAAAAAACAGAATTCCAAAGGAGTTTTATAAATTATTTAACAGTAAGTACGTCGAGTATTTTCAGCGGATTTTGATTGCACTTTATGAGCAGTCGGCAAGTTCGTATTCATTGCTTGGACTTACAGAAGAGGAATGTCAGGACACGATCGAGATGGAGATTTCTACATTTACGATGGATTTTAGTCAAAGTGACCTGGAGGAAGAGGGAGAACTTCTCACGCGGGCGAATATGGCGTCAGTGATGCTTCGAAAGCTGGAAGAGTGGGGATGGCTCCGAAAGGATTATGACGAATCTCTGAACTGCTATGTCGTTTCATTTCCGGATTACAGCCAGATGTTCACAGAGTTATTTGGCAGACTATATAATGAAGAAAGCAGTATGGAGCGTGAGAGTCTGTTGACGATATACAGCCATCTGTTTACATACCACTCTTCTAAGGAAAAGGACAATGAGATTTTGAAAAGTGCGCTGCAGTCTTCGAAGGCATTGCTTCAGATGCTCTCGAATATGCAAGAAGGAATTCGTGGATTTTTTGAGGAAATGACGAAGCAGAAGACATTTCTTGGAATTCAGGAAGTGCTTGTGCAGGAAATGAATAATACAGATAGCCAAAAGTATGCGATTTTGACGACAACGGATAGTTTTTACCGGTATAAAGAAGAGGTGAAAGAGCTTATTGATCAGAATCTGATGGGAAATGAGGCTAGAAAGCAGGAGTTGCTTCAGAGGAGAAAAGGGCTGGAGGCAGATTCTTTTGCGTGGAGAAGAAATGAACGTGGAGTACAGAGCTGCGATGAGGCAATGGAGATCTTGTTTCAGATCAATCGGGAGTTTGACGGGATTGAGCGCAGATACAATCGTCTCATTGATCAAAAGAGAGTATTTGCAAAACGTGCGGCGGCTCGTATCCGATATATTTTGGCGGAGGGTGATGTGGAGGAAGACCACACAAAAGCGCTGATCAGGCTATTAAATATGAGCGACCGAAAAGATGAGATATTGAAAAAACTTGGTGAACGTATGGGCATGACAGAGCGTTTTGCAGTGCTGAAAGAGAGGAGCTTTGCAAAACCGAGAGATGCGAAAAAGAAAGCGTTTGAACCACAGGAACTTGTAAAGACGGGACAAAGTGAGGAACAGTTGGATGAGTTTGTTGTAAAACCATTATATACAAAGGCACAGATTCGAGAATTTCGCAGACAAAATGAGGTGGATGGAGCATTTCAGGTGACAAAAGATACCGTTCACACAGTGGAAGATTTAGAGAAGCTTTTATTTGTATGGCAGGAAGCCACTGAGATTGCGCAAGAGACAGAAGAGATTGTGATCGGAGAGGAATTTACGACAGAGGAAGGATTGCAGTATTCAGGATTTACAATCAGGAGGAAGTAATATGGAACAATATTTAGAAAGTTTATCTGTGACGGAAGCGGAAAAATTAAAGAAGACTATCTTGAGTCTGTTTCGCCAGACGTGTATTTTGCAGGAAAAATATGACCCGGTTACACTGGTTCCAAGTGACAACGAGCAGTTTGCAATATGCAGAACACATCGCAACTTTATTGAAAACTATCTTTCGGTTCTCGGATGTGAATTGCTGTATGATTCACAGGAGCGCATTTTCAGGCTTGTCGGAGAAGGCGTGGAGGCGGAGGTCCTGTCGAAGGAGACAACGATTATTGTTCTGCTCATAAAGATGATCTATCGGGATAAGATCATGGGAAAGGGACTTGCTGCGACGGTGACAAATTTAGAAGAAATCAGAGAGTACGGGAAGAATACGAATCTTTTGAATCAGAAACTTCCGGACGGTGAATGGAAGAGCGCTTTGGCGATTATGAAAAAACATCAGATTGTGGAGTATCCGGGGGCGCTTCGTGATCTTGAGGACGATACACCGATTTATATTTACAGCACGATTAATTTATATTGCAGTTCGGCGTTGATTAACGAGCTGATTGAGGCGTACAGAGAGGAGAATGCAGAGGATGAAGCAGGCAAAGAAGATATTTACACGAATTTTGATGAATAACTGGGGCGGAATTGACCATCAGGTACTTTGTCTGAATGAATATGTGAATCTGTTCAGCGGAAAAAGCGGTTCCGGAAAATCATCTGTGATGGATGCCATGCAGGTCGTGCTATATGGAAGTGTCGGAAATGATTTCCTCAACAGAGCGGCAGATGACAGCGCCAATAAAAGAAGTGTGTTAAGCTATTTGCGCGGAGAGCAAAAAGATGGTACGGCGAACCGTGAGAATCAGGATTTTTATGCCCATATTGTCTTGGAGATACAGGATACAGGGCGGAAAAGTTACACATGTATCGGAGCAGTTTTCGAAGTCGGAAAAAATGATATGGACCTGAAACGGTTCCGTTTTTTCAGCCATGCCGGAAAAATTCCGGAAGATGAGTATGTTACTGTGTCTGGAATTCCGTATTCAATTGCACAGATTCAGAAACTGGTCCATGAAAGAGAACAGTCAGAAGATGCGAAAAGCAGAGGAAATATCAACCGGATCTATCCGTCCAGAGAAGCGTATCTGAACATCGTAAATGATATTATTTTCGGGTACGTAGATGCAGGTCGGTTTAAAACAATGCAAAAAAGTGCGATCGCGCTTCGCATGACAAAGGGAACGAGTCAGTTTATCAAAGACTATATGTTTCCGAAGAGCAAGGAAGATACGATCACTGCGATCAGTGAACAGCTTGCGGCTTACCGGGAGATAAAAGAGCGGGTCGAAGATTTGGAAAAACAGATTACCCTTTTAGAGGAGGTGCAGGCACATGACAGAAAGCTTACGCTTGCAAAGGCAGAGCAGGTAAAGACAGAAACGCTTTTACGGATTTTGGAGATTGAAAACAGGCGGGTACAACTTTTGTCAAAGACGGAGGAGTTCTCAAATACATGTGAGAAAATCGCGCAATTCGAAGAACAGATAAAAGATCTCGAGATGACATTGAATGGAAAACGAGAAGAACTGATTGGGGTGCGCACGGAACTTCGTGCCAGTGATTTTGAGAAAAAGAAAGAAGACCTTACAAAATTGCAGGAGACAATCCGTCTGTGCGGAAATGAGGCAAGAGAGTGGGGAGAATTGCTCAAGCGACTGAATCGTTGGAATGAGACAGACGGAGTCTGCGAGTATGTCAGTAACCCGCTTTGCAATCTTCTGGAAGAAATCGAAGAGAGAAATATCACAGAAGAGAATGTGAACGGACTGAAAAAGCGACTGAAGGAAACGTATGAGAGTATCAAATCTGAGGTGGAAGAGCTGAAGGCAGAGCGACGACGTGTGGAAGCGGACTATCAGGAACAGAAGGAGATGCTTGAGGATTTACAAAATGACAAAAAGCATTATTCCAAAGAAGTGAAAGTGGTCAGGAGAAAACTGCAGGAAGAATTGTCAGCAAGATACGGCAGAACCATATCGGTTGAAGTGTTTGCAGATTTGTTCGACATTACAGACGAGGCATGGCGAAATGCAATTGAGGGAAGACTTGGAAGAATCAAATACGGTCTTATTGTGGAGCCAAGATATGCTTTAGATGCAGCGAATATTTTCCGGGGAATGAAGAAGCGAGAATACGAGACGGTGGATTTGATCAACACGGCAGCAATACAGCGGGATGAGCCGCAGGCGATGGATGAGACGCTGTATGATGCGGTAAAGACGGACATTCCATATGTAGATTTTTGCCTGAAACGTTATCTTGGACATATCAAAAAATGTGAGACCGTGGAAGAACTGCATGAGGTCAAAGACGGTGTTACTCAGGATTGCTATTCATACAGCAATTACATGTTCCGACATTTGCGGGAGAAAGATTACAGATATCAGACAATCGGCAGAAAGGTTTCCAAAAAGCAGATGCAGGAACTGGAGGAAGGCGTATACAGGCTGAATGTGGAACTGATTCGTCTTGGCGGGGAAATCTCAGAGCTTGAGCAAGCGGAGGATTTTGAGCGTCTGCAGACATATGATTACGAGACCATGCTGCAGAAATCTAATGCGGCAAGCCGGCTGAAAGAGTACTACGAAGAAGAGGCGCGTCTGTCGGAAGAAATCCGAGAACTTCAGGCAGGTACAAGAGTTGCAGAGCTTCAGAAACAGGAACAGAGTCTGAATGAGTCCATTCGAAAGCTGGAACAAGAGAAAAATGGGGTACAGAAAGAGGTGACAAATTATTCGGCGACAAAAGGAAAGCAGGAACAGGATATAAAGGAACGCACAGAATACCTGGAGAAGCTTGAGGAAGGATTTGTCCCGAATGCAGAACTGAAAGAGACCGTTCTTGCGGTCATTGACAAAGGAAATGAATACCGTTTTGAGAGAGAGCAGAAAAAGACATTCGAACAGCTGCGCTCACAGGAAGAAGAGGAATTCAAACAAAGAGGAGATGCGAGAGAGCAATTCAATAAAGCATTTCCATCGTATGATTTCAGTCCGTTCGAGAAAGATAATACCGCCTATGATGAGTTGTTGGAAAACTGTAAGCAGAATTTTGAGCCGAAGTATAAGGCGGAGTTTGACAAACAGTATCAGCTTATCTATCAGATGCTGCGGGAAAATGTGATTGCGACAATCAACAGTGAGATTAAAGAAGCGAAACGACACCGCCGAGAGATCAATGCGATGCTTTCTGAAATCCGTTTTTCCGACAGTATTTATCAGATTGACATTTTGCCGACTGACGATGAAAAACGACAGTTTTATGAGATGCTGACGGCGGAGGAACTGAACATGAAAGTGATCGACCGAGACATGGAAGGACAGTTAAGTTTTGGTGAGGATGCCTTTTATCAAAAATACGAGGCGCAGATTAAGCGCCTGACTGACAAATTCATGCCGCCGAAGGAGGACGAGCCTTCTGCGAGAGAAAGACATAAACGAGATATGGAAAAATATGCGGATTACCGCACGTATTTGAAATTCAGCATGTACGAGCAGACCGAGGATCAGGACGGAAATATAAAAAAGAATTACGTGGATGATATGGCGGGGCGTGATTCCGGAGGAGAAGGACAGAATCCGAAATATGTGGCGCTGCTGGCGGGATTTGCTATGCTCTATCATCAACAGACAAACCGTGACACCAAAATACGTCTTGTACTTTTGGATGAAGCATTTTCCAAGATGGATAAGGAGCGAAGCGAAGTATGCCTTGCATATGCGCGCAAACTGGGACTCCAGCTTGTCGTGTGTGTGCCGGATGAGAGACTGCAGTCACTTGTACAGAACGTGGACTGCGTGTACGCATTCCGAAGAGCCAACAATCGGATTTCGATGATTCATATTGACAAAGGGGCATATTTGCGGATGATAGAGGGAGAAGCAGATGAAGAAGAAAACAGTGACGCTGTCACAGTGGCTCATCGAACAGAATGATACCGAAGCATATCGTGCAGGAAAACTTGCAGGGAAGAAACATCCGAAAGTAGACCAAAAACTGATTGATGCGGTCGGTGGGATGCAAAACCTTATCCGTCAGGCAAGAGTGCTTGAACAGGATGAGGCACTTGGCAAAAGCGGGATGATTCAATTTCGGTGGTGTAATTTAGGAAGTGACATCTCACAGATTGATTATGAGGTTGCCGCAATTCCATTGCTTTGCAGAAAGCTTGGTGTGAAAGATGTTCGGGAACACCAAGCGGAGTTGATAACACGGGTACAAATGTGGAAAAATAAGGTCAGCGAGTGTGAGTGGGTGGAAAACTATTATGATACGCTTTTGAGCAGGCTTACACTTGGCAAAAAAGTCTCAGAAGCAGAAGATGAGAAATTGTTTTTGTGTCTGAACGCAGTGGCAGCACAACAGGAATTTATTTGGGAGCGTGTGTTCAGCGCCAGAGTGTTCCACAATTCGAAGACATTTCAGAATGAATATAAGAACAGCATTGTTACGATTTTGAAAAATTGTTCTCCGTACTACGAGGAGGAAATAGACGCAGAGACGCTTCTGGCAGCACATAATATCCACTCCTATGCGCAGACACTGGAGTGGAAAGGCTGTCTTGAATATAGGTTGGATAATGGTAATGTTGTGGATACAGACGAAAACACTTATGGAACAGTGATTAATTCTCAGACGATGGAACACGCCAGCGTGACAGACCTTTCCGGATGCAAACGGATTATGACAATTGAAAATAAGGCAAATTACGAGAGTATGATTTTCTCAGAAGAAACGTTGTACATTTATTGTCATGGGTATTTCACGCCAAAAGAAGTGAGATTTTTAAAGAAAATCCCGGAGCTTGCTGACGCAGACTGCGAGTTTTTACACTGGGGAGATATGGATTACGGCGGAATCAGTATTTTTCAGTTCATCAAAAAGAATGTATTCCCAGAGTTGAAGCCTTATAAAATGGATCGAACCGCTTTTGAGGGAGCTTTGAAAGACGGTGCAGGCATTGTGCTGGAACATGAGACAAGGAAGAAACTGGAAGCGAAAGATGCGGGTCTGTTGGAAGAGTTGAAACAGGTGATTTTAGAGACAGGAAAGACGATAGAGCAGGAGCTGGTGAGAGGGAAATAGGGTGGAATTTTAATTGATACGCGGATAAAAATATGATAAGATAATTTACAGAACAATCGTGAACAGGGTAGGCTGACCTCTCATTTACATACGGGAGGTGATGCTAATGGACAACAAACATTTTGATTTCAAAGATTTGATGCAATTTGGTATGTTCATACTATCACTATTGACTTTTATTTACTTGATAAGTAATTAGTGCATAAAAAACCACCCTATAAAAAGTCTTGGCGGACTAGGGTGGAATTTTAATTCTCATTTAGAGGCCAACCACTTTGAACGGTTGTTCTTCTATAATCATATTATACACCTTCGGGCGTACCTGTCAAGAGTCATTGACAATCGAAATCGAGAGTGTTAAACTAAGAAAAACAAAAACATAGGGGAGCTTGTATTGGCAGGCTGAGAGGAAGTAATCAACTTCGACCCTTTAACCTGATGCGGATAATGCCGCCGTAGGAAATCATAATTGCTGATTTTTTCGGAGATATCGTATTAGGTATCTCCGTTTTTTTGTGGCAGAAAGGAAGTAGAGAAGATGAAAAGAGAACAGACGAAAAAATTATGTATGGCAGGAATTTTATGTGCCGTGGCAGTGGTCGGAAGCACACTGTCCGTTCCGGTATTTGGGAGCAAATGCGCCCCGGTACAGCATATGGTAAATGTGCTCTGTGCGGTATTGTTAGGACCTGGATACGGAGTCGGAGTTGCATTTTGCGCAAGTTTGATTCGTAACTTATTAGCGCTTGGAAGTATTTTGGCATTTCCGGGAAGCATGTTTGGGGCACTGCTCTGTGGAGTTGTGTACTGGAAGAGCAAGAACTTATTATTGACACTGCTTGGAGAGGTATTTGGAACAGCGATCCTTGGAGGACTCTGTGCATATCCGTTGGCAGTTCTTGTCATGGGTGTGTCAGCAGGCGAAGTTGCATTTTATGCATATGTACTTCCGTTTTTTGTATCTACAGCAGGGGGAGCAATATTGGCGGGCATTCTGATCCAGATGCTGAAAAAAGCCGGAGTGCTCCGTATGGCAGCTTAAAAATAGGGAGAATGGAAACATGTTAGAATTAATGTCAGATCAGGTGAGAAAACATGCACCTTTGATACATAATATGACAAACCGGGTGTCGATCAATGACTGTGCGAACATTCTGCTCGCCTGCGGAGCCTCTCCGATTATGGCAGAAGCAATCGAGGAAGTGGAAGAGATCACGGCAATGTGTGATGGGCTTGTCTTGAATATGGGGATGCCGAACAGACAGAAGATAGAGGCAATGAAAAAAGCCGGAAAGCGGGCAAATGCACTTCATATTCCGGTTGTCTTAGATCCGGTTGGAGTCGGCGCATCGGCATTTCGAAGAGAAGCAGTATCCGAGCTGTTAAAAGAAGTCAGATTTACTGTCATTCGTGGAAATCTCTCAGAGATTCGGACGTTGATGTGTGGAGTGTGTGGCACAAGAGGGGTAGACGCAGAGCCTGCAGATCTGATGGGGGAGAAGAATCTGTATCAGAACGTAAAAATGGTAACTGCATTTGCAGAAAAAAGTGGTGCGGTTGTGGCGGCAACGGGAAAGAACGACATTGTATCGGATGGAAGAAAAGCATATTGGATTCAAAACGGACATTCAATGATGCAAACAGTCACCGGAGTAGGATGCCAGCTCTCAGCGCTGGCTGCGGCGTATGTGGCTGCGAATCCGAAGCATACACTGGAGGCGGTGACAGCGGCGGTCAGTGCGATTGGAGTTTGTGGAGAGCTGGCGTATGAACGTATGAGTGATCTGGATGGAAATGCATCTTATCGTAATTACCTGATTGATGCAGTTTATCGGTTGGATGGAAAGAAGCTTGAGCGCTTGGCTCGAGTAGAAAAAGTAAATGAAGATGGAGAGAAAAGTAATGAGATGTAGACCGGAGATGATGCGATTATATGCGGTAACAGACCGTGCGTGGACAAAGAAAAAGTCCTTGATCGAGCAGGTGGAGGCGGCAATTTGCGGAGGTGCAACCTGCATACAGCTGCGGGAGAAAAACCTTGATGAGGAAGCATTTTTGCGGGAGGCGATGGAGATGCAAAAGCTGTGTGAGACCTATCAGGTTCCGCTGATTATCAATGATCATGTAGAGATTGCGAAACAATGCAAAGCAGCAGGAGTGCATTTGGGACAAAAAGATATGGAAGCGGGGAGAGCACGGGAGATACTTGGACCCAAAATGATTCTTGGAGTGTCAGCAAGGACGGTGGAACAGGCGGTGCAGGCAGAGCGCGCCGGAGCAGATTATCTCGGCGTGGGAGCCGTATTTCAAACGAGTACCAAGACCGATGCAAAAGAAATTTCCCATGCGATATTGAAGGAGATCTGTGAGAGTGTGAACATTCCGGTTGTCGCAATCGGCGGCATCGGAAAACAGAATATAGAAGCGCTTGCAGGCAGCGGCATCGCAGGAGTGGCGCTCGTGTCGGCAGTTTTTGCAGCGGAAGATATTGAGCAGGAGTGTCGGGGACTATTAAAACAAATAGAAAGAATCGTGTGAGGTGAAGAGAGAATGAAAACAGCATTGACAATTGCAGGAAGTGATTCCAGTGGAGGAGCCGGTATTCAGGCGGATTTGAAGACGATGATCATGAACGGTGTATTTGGGATGAGTGCGGTAACTGCATTGACTGCTCAGAATACAACCAAAGTGACAGGAATCATGGAAGTGCCGCCAGAGTTTTTGGAAAAGCAGATTCAGGCGGTATTTGAAGATATTCGACCGGATGCGGTGAAGATCGGCATGGTTGCAAGCAGTGAACTAATCAGTACGATTGCAGGCTGCCTGAAAAAATATGGGGCAGACAATATCGTTGTGGATCCGGTTATGGTTGCGACGAGCGGTTCTAAGTTGTTAAAAAATGATGCGGTTCATACGTTGGAGTGTGAATTGCTACCGTTAGCGACACTTGTTACACCCAATATTCCGGAGGCAGAGATTTTAGCGGATATGAAGATTACAACTCGGGAAGATATGATTGTGGCAGCTAAAAAAATCGGTGACAGATATCTCTGCTCGGTATTGCTGAAGGGCGGACATAATTTAAATGATGCAAGCGATCTTTTCTATAGGGAAGGAGCTGTTCGGTGGTTTGAGGGAAAGCGGATTGAGAATCCGAATACACACGGAACGGGCTGTACGCTATCCAGTGCGATTGCATCCAATCTTGCGAAAGGATTTTCGCTGGAGACAGCGATACAGAGGGCAAAGGAATATATTTCCGGCGCATTGGAGGCGATGCTTGATCTGGGAAAAGGAAGTGGTCCGATGAACCATGGATTTGATTTACAAGGAAAATTTGTGAAGGAGGAAAATTAAGATGTACCATACACAGATGGAAGCAGCAAGAAAAGGAATTATCACAAAAGAGATGGAAATTGTTGCGGAAAAGGAGTTTCGGACAGAGGAGGAAATACGTGATCTCGTTGCAAAAGGACAGGTGGCAATCTGTGCCAATAAACGACATACTTGTCTTGACCCAAACGGAGTAGGTTCTGCGCTTCGTACAAAGATCAATGTCAATCTTGGCGTGTCAAAAGACTGCAAGGATTATGACGTAGAGATGGAAAAAGTGATGGCGGCGGTTAATATGGGAGCAGAGGCGATCATGGATCTGTCTTCTCATGGAGACACACAGCCATTTCGAAGAAAACTTACCAGTGAATGTCCGGCGATGATTGGAACGGTTCCGGTTTATGACAGTGTCATTCACTATCAGAGAGATCTTTCAACATTGAGCGCAAAAGATTTTATCGATGTCATCCGGCTTCATGCGCAGGACGGTGTGGATTTTGTGACACTTCATTGTGGAATTACGAGAAAGACGATTGAGCAGATCAAAAAGCATAAAAGGAAAATGAATATTGTTTCGCGTGGAGGTTCTCTTGTGTTTGCATGGATGAGTATGACCGGAGAAGAAAATCCATTTTACGAATATTATGATGAAATTCTGGAAATCTGCAGGGAGTATGATGTGACAATCTCGCTTGGAGATGCCTGTCGTCCGGGATGCCTTGCAGATGCAAGTGATGTTTGCCAGATCGAGGAGCTGGTTCGGCTTGGAGAGTTGACGAAACGTGCGTGGGAAAAAGACGTCCAGGTGATGGTGGAAGGACCGGGACATATGCCTCTTGATCAAATTGAGGCGAACATGAAGCTGCAGCAGACAATCTGTATGGGGGCGCCATTTTATGTACTGGGACCGCTTGTGACGGATATCGCGCCTGGATATGACCATATCACTTCGGCGATCGGCGGCGCGATTGCTGCCTCAGCGGGGGCGGCGTTCCTTTGTTATGTCACGCCGGCTGAACATTTGGCTCTTCCGAATGTGGAAGATGTCAAACAGGGGATCATAGCCTCCAAGATCGCAGCTCATGCGGCGGACATCGCAAAGCATATTCCGCATGCAAGAGATCTGGACGATCAGATGGCAGATGCAAGAAGAACATTCGATTGGGAGAAACAGTGGGAGTGTGCCATTGATCCCGAGACTGCAAAGCGCATTCGCGATGAGAGAAAGCCGGAAATCGAGGAGAGCTGCTCGATGTGTGGGAAATTCTGCGCGGTCAGAAGTATGAATAAAGCGCTGAATGGAGAGCATATTGACATTTTGTAGTTCGGTATTGATTTGGAAAATGAACATCTTTAAACTTCATTTAAGGTTGACATATTATATTTTTGCTATCATGAAACAAAAGAGGAGGAATGAGTGATGCGTTTATTGCTTGCAGAGGATGAAAAACCATTATCAAAGGCACTTACAGCAATTTTAGAAAGAAATAATTATTCCGTAGATGCGGTCTATGACGGTGAGGAGGCTTTGGAATATTTGGATGCAGACAATTACGATGGTGTGATTTTGGATATTATGATGCCGAAAGTAGATGGCATTACGGTATTAAAGACGATTCGAAATCGTGGAAATCTGATTCCGGTCTTACGTTGACGGCAAAGTCAGAGGTTGATGATAAGGTGGCGGGGCTGGATGCCGGAGCAAATGATTACCTGGCGAACCCTTTTCATTCGAAAGAATTGCTTGCGCGGATACGGGCGATGACAAGAACCCAGACAGCACAGGCAGATTCCAAGCTTCAGATTGGAAATGTCACGTTAGACCGAGCGACTTTTGAGCTTTCCACACCGGCGGGAAGCTTTCGGCTGGCAAATAAAGAGTTTCAAATGCTGGAATTGATGATGAGTAATCCGAGTCACTTGATTTCCGCAGAACGGTTTATGGAGAAAATCTGGGGATATGACAGTGAAGCGGAGGTGAATGTAGTATGGGTCTATATTTCTTATCTAAGAAAGAAACTGACTGCGCTGCATGCCAATATTCAGATTAAGGCAACAAGAAATGTGGGGTATTCTTTGGAGGAAGTCAAATGATAAAGAAACTGCGTATGAAATTGATCATTGCATCTATGATGTCATTGTTGGCAGTATTGCTGATTATAGAAGGAATTGCGGGAGCGTTGAACTACAATAGAATTGTTGCGGAGACAGATCAGACGTTGGAGATTTTAGAAGAAAATAACGGAAAATTTCCGGATGTTCCACCGCCTGAGAAGCCAAGTGAAAAAAAGAAAGAGGGCAGAATGTCATCTGAGCTTCCATATGAATCCAGATATTTTTCGGTACTGCTTGACAGTGAAGGGGAAGTGCTCACAACAGATACAGGAAAGATTGCCAGAATTGATACTTCTGATGCGGTAGAGTATGCGAAACAAGTCTTAAAGAGTGGAAAAGAACGAGGATTTTTGGAGGGGTATCGATATGTTGTAGTGAATTCCGATTCCGAAGTGAGAGTGATTTTTCTGGATTGCAGCAGAAATCTTTCTACGTTTCAGAATTTTATTGTCACAGCAGTCGTGGTCTCCACCGCCGGTCTTTTGGCAGTACTTATCCTGATGATATTTCTGTCGGCACGGATTGTAAAGCCGTTTTCGGAAAACTATGAAAAGCAGAAACGTTTTATCACAGATGCCGGACACGAGTTGAAGACACCGCTCACGATCATAGATGCGGATGCGGAAGTATTGGAGATGGATTTTGGAGAAAATGAGTGGTTGAGTGATATCCAAAGCCAGACAAGGCGCCTTGCAGACCTTACAAATAACCTGATTTTGTTATCTAGAATGGAAGAGGAGCGGACGAAAGAATTGATGGTGGATTTTCCGTTGTCGGATGTAGCGGAAGAGACTGTCGGGACATTTCAGGCGCTGGCAAAGACACAAAATAAGGTATTGGAGAGTAATATCACACCAATGATTGCAATGAAAGGAGATGAGAAGGCTATCCGACGCCTGATCACCATTCTTTTGGACAATGCAGTGAAATACGCAAAGGAGAATGGACGTATATGTGTGACATTGGAAAAGCAGAAAAAACGGATTCGTTTGTCTGTATTTAACACGACAGAACAGATTTCCAAAGAGCATATGGAGCATTTGTTTGATCGATTCTATCGAACAGACAGGTCAAGAAATTCCGAGACAGGAGGATATGGACTGGGACTTTCCATTGCAGCCGCTACAGTGGAGCACATAGAGGGAAGATTACAGCGACAACGGAAGATGAAAAATCCTTGTTGATCACAGTTATATTTCCGATTTCATAAAACGAGAGTTTGTTTGCAAAAATGCAGACAGGCTCTTTTTTTGTCTGTAAAAGTATTTAAAAAAAGAAGTTAAATATTTTTAAGTTTGTTTAAGGTTCGTTGCGTATAGTATGTTTAACGAAATGAGAGAGGAGTAATGATTATGGCTTATCAAGCGACTTTTAAACGTTATGAATTAAAATATCTGCTGACACGGCAGGAAAAGCAAAATGTGTTGAAAAGTATGGCAGAACATATGAAGCTGGATGATTATGGGCGAACAACTATTTGAAATATTTATTTCGATACAGACACATACCGGCTGATTCGTCATTCTTTGGAAAAACCGGTTTATAAAGAAAAATTACGTGTTCGCAGCTATCAGCCGGCAGGACCGGACGATCCGGTGTTTGTAGAATTAAAAAAGAAATATAAATCGGTTGTCTATAAACGAAGATTGGTATTGCCGGAGGCACAGGTGATGAAGTGCTTTGAACACGGAAAACCACTTCCGATTCATTCACAGATCGGGGAGGAGATTGCATATTTCTGGGATTATTATGAAACGCTTCATCCGACCGTATTTCTTACCTATGAAAGGGAAGCGTACTATGCGCTGGATGGAAGCGATTTTCGAGTGACATTTGATGAAAATATCCTTTATCGGGAGGAAGATATTTCACTTGGAAGTAAGATATATGGCACACCGATATTAGGAGAGAATCAGACACTGATGGAGATCAAGACATCGGGTGGGATACCACTTTGGATGAGCGAGACACTTACAAAAAATACATTATTTAAAACATCTTTTTCGAAATACGGAACTGCATATCAGCAGATGATGGATGAAAAAGTACAGAGAGGAGTTCAATATGCTTAATAATATGTTTCAGGGGATTTTTGATACGGATATGACAACGGTGATTGCGGTGCCGGATTTTCTGCTTTGTGTAGGATGTGCGCTGGTGATTGGATTAATTTTGGCAGGAGCCTATATGTATGTGACACGATATACAAAGAGTTTTGTTGCAACACTTGCGGTACTGCCGGCGATTGTCTGTGTTGTCATCATGATGGTAAATGGAAATGTCGGAGCCGGAGTTGCGGTGGCAGGGGCATTCAGTCTGGTTCGTTTCCGGTCGGTACCGGGATCCGCAAAAGAGATTGGAGCTATTTTCCTTGCAATGGGAACCGGTCTGGTAGCAGGAATGGGATATCTTGGATATGCATTTCTCGTTGCAGTGATTTTAGGAGGAGTGACCTTACTATATAATAAGGTGGATTTTGGAGCAGGGAAAAAAGCTGCATTATATAAGACATTACATATTACAATTCTGGAAAATTTGGACTACACAGGTGTATTTGACAAAATCATAAAACAATATACAAAAACGTATGAGGTGGTGCAGGTAAAGACAACCAACATGGGAAGTTTGTTTAAGCTTACATATAATATTACATTAAAAAATGCGGAGGAAGAAAAGGCATTGATTGACGCACTTCGGTGCAGAAATGGAAACCTTGAGATTTCCGTATCAAAACAGGAGACAATTATTGGTGAACTATAGGAGGGATGCATATGAAAAGAAAGGTAGTATTAGCATTTTTACTGACTGGAGCACTGGTTCTTTCCGGATGCAGCAAGACAAATAACAGCAACGAAACATCATCTGGCAGTACGAGCACGGATTCATCAGCACAAGGCATCGATGTCTCAAACATGTTTTCAGACAGAGATAAAGAGATTGGATATGATGAAGAAAACAGTACAGTGATCAAACTTTCCGATGATAGTACGACATGTGATTCCGATGCGGTTCAGATATCAGGAAATACAGTGACAATCATCGACGAGGGAACTTATATTCTCTCAGGAACGCTGACCGATGGTATGGTGATCGTGGATGCGGAAGATACCGATAAAGTCCAGCTTGTGTTAGATGGAGTGGATATTACAAGTGCAGAATCTGCAGCCATTTATGTACGTGAGGCAGATAAGGTGTTTATCACGACGGCGAGTGATTCCCAAAATACACTCACGAATGGAGGTACCTACACTGCAATTGACGACAACAATATCGACGCTGCGATTTTTTCAAAATCAGATCTGACGTTAAACGGCGCCGGTTCTCTGACAATTACAGCAAAGGCGGGACACGGTGTCGTGTCAAAGGATGATCTTGTACTTACCAGCAGAACATATCAGATTGACGCGGCATCACATGGACTATCCGGAAAAGACAGTGTCCGCATCGCCAGCGGAAGTTATACAATTGTATCCGGAAAAGATGGAATTCATGCGGAAAATGCAGATGACACCAGCCTTGGATTTGTCTATCTGGCAGACGGAACGTTTGATATCACATCTGGCGGGGATGGAATCAGCGCAGGAAACTGGCTTCAGGCAGATGGTGGTGTCTACACGGTCAAAGCAGGAGGCGGCAGTGAAAATGTCCAGAAAAGTGACGGAGAATGGCAGTTTGGACCTGGACAGCAGACAGAGAGTACCGATACGACAGAGGAAGACACTGTCAGCATGAAAGCGATCAAGGCGGCAGGAGAATTGATTCTGAAAGGCGGAAAGTATTCTTTGGACAGCGCGGATGACACGATTCATTCCAATGCAAATATCACAATCAGTGATGGGGAATTTACACTTGCTTCCGGTGATGACGGAATTCATGCAGATTCAGCGACAACCATTTCCGGAGGAACTATTGATATTACAGAAAGTTATGAGGGAATTGAAGGGCTCAGCATTGATATTACAGGCGGTGAAACTTATGTGTCAGGTCCGACAAATGATGGAAACAGTGCGTTGGATTACAACGGAACAGGAACAGTCACGGGAGGAATCTTTATTGCTGCCGGTTCATCCGGAATGGCGGAGAATTTCGGAGATTCTTCTACACAGGGAGTTATGATGGTCACAGTGAATTCTCAGGCTGCAGGAAGTGCGGTTTCTCTTTCTGACAGCAGCGGAAATGAACTTGTGTCATGGACTCCGGAGAAAGAATACACTTCTGTTATCATCAGCTGTCCGGAAATTACAACAGGACAGGAGTATACGTTAACAACAGGAAGCGATACGACACAGATTACGATGGACAGTATTGTCTATGGCTCAGGAAGTGGAATGGGAGGCAACCCAGGAAATGGCGGAGGTCCGGGAAACGGTGGAGATATGGGACAGAAACCAGATGACGGCAATGGAACGGGCAAAGGCTCGGGAGACGGCGGAAACATGGGAACGCCTCCGGAAAAAAGTTAATAATCATAATAAAGAAGGAAGGTGATAGAAATGCAAAACAGACGAGTTGCTTTGATACCGGCTTATCAGCCAAATTCGGATATGGCACAGCTGGTGCAGGAGATCAAAGATACGGGATTTCAAATTGTTGTGGTAGATGATGAAAGTTCACCCGAGAAGGAAGAGGTGTTTCGAATGGCTGCGAAAAATGCAGTCATTCTGAAACATAATGAGAATCGGGGAAAAGGACGGGCATTGAAGACCGGACTGGATTATATTTATTCGAAGTTTTCGGCAGACTGTGTTGTAGTTACAGTAGATGCAGATGGTCAACACAAGCCAAATGATGTGGAAAGAGTCTGCAAAGAAGCAGAAAATCATGCAGGCTGTTTGATACTTGGAAGCAGGAAAATGAAGGGCGATATTCCACTGCGGAGCAGATTCGGCAACACAGTGACTCGTCTGATCTATCAGCTTTTTACAAAAATTCGGGTATATGACACGCAGACAGGACTTCGAGCTTTTGAAGGAGTACTGATTCCAAAGTTTTTGGGAATCGTGGGAGAACGCTATGAATATGAAATGAATGTGCTGTTAGAATGCTCAGGATGCCATATTCCAATCAAAGAGGTCGCGATTGAGACGGTGTATTTAGATAATAATTCGTCTTCCCATTTTGATACACTAAAAGATTCTTATCGCATCTACAAGGAAATTCTGAAATTCTCAGCGGCGTCGTTTGGAAGCTTTTTGATTGATTACGGAATGTACAGCCTGTTGACTGCGATAACAGCGACCGGATTTGCAAATGGTGGTGCGGTAGCCTTTTCAAACATAGGGGCAAGAATAGTAAGCGCAGTATTTAATTATATGGTCAATCGCAATATGGTGTTTCAAAGCAAAGAAAATCCGGTGAGATCGGCGCTGAAGTATTTTACACTTGCAGTTGGAATTCTGGTGGGAAACACAATTATGCTGGAGATACTGGTCAATGCAATCGGAATGAACCATTATGTCGGTAAACTGTGTACCGAATTTATATTTTTCTTTGCAAGCTGGTTTATACAAAGTCATTTTATCTTTCAAAAGAAGGAGGAATAGTATGCATCGATTCAAAAAACATTGGTGGGGAATGATTAGCAGTGTCATTTTGATTGCATTTACCGGATATATGCTCATGGATACATTTCTGCTTACAAAAGTCTATGTCGTTGCCAATGATAAAAAGGAAAACAAAAGTGATAATGATACGGAAAATGAGCAGCAGGAAGCTGTTTCGACAGGGACAACGTACAGTGACGACAACATACAGATTACGCTGACAGAATATCGGGAAAATGACACCACCGTTTATGTGGCAGATGTTGTGCTCTCCTCACCGGAATATTTGCAGACAGCATTCGCGCAGAGCAGTTATAGGCGAAATGTGACAGAGAAAACATCTGAGATGGCACAAGATGCGGGCGCGATTTTGGCAATCAACGGAGACTATTATGGAGCACAGGAGAAGGGATATGTGATCCGTGATGGCGTATTGTATCGGGATACGGCAAAAACAGACCAGCAAGATCTGGTAATCTATGAAGATGGGACAATGAAAATTATCTCGGAAGATGAGGTGACGGCAGAAGAATTGCTGGAAGAAGGGGCGAAGGAAGTACTTTCTTTTGGTCCGGCGCTGATCACAGATGGTGAGATTGCGGTGACGGAGTCCGATGAAGTCGGAAAAGCGATGGCGAGCAATCCGAGGACTGCGATTGGAATGATTGATGATTTACATTATGTGTTTGTAGTTTCAGATGGGCGAACAGAAGAAAGTGAGGGATTGTCACTTTTAGAACTGGCGGAATTTATGGATTCCCTCGGGGTAAAAACAGCTTATAATCTGGATGGCGGCGGATCTTCCACAATGTACTTTAACGGCGAGGTCATCAATCAACCGACCACAAATGGGAAAAGTATTCAGGAGAGGAGCGTGAGTGACATTGTCTACATCGGCTATTAAAACAGGATTACAATATTTTACGGCAGCTCTGTTCTGCGCTCTGTTCGGAGCAGTCTATGAATTGTTCAGTCACAGTGTATTTTCCTATTATATGTTATACGCATTCATGATTCCTCTGGTGGGCGGAGCATTGTTATTTTTCCTGATGGGGTATTTTCAGTGGAAGATTCCCGGGAAAGTTTCTCGAAGCTTATGGCAGTTTGGGATTGCAGCATTGACTGTCGGTTGTCTGCTGCAGGGCGTTTTGGAAATCTACGGCACGACCAACCGGCTGATGATTGTTTATTGGGTGACAGGAGGAGCATTTCTTATCGGAGGAGCAGCTGCATATTTTGCAGGCGGCAGACGACGTATGGAGTAACGGATAAAAAGGAGTGGTATTTTGACCTTAGAACAATATTATGGTGAAAAACTGCAGATGCTGCGAAACGGGCAGCAATATCTATCAGATATGATCGCGGAATATCCGGTGAAAAAGACGGCGGACGGGATTCAGCCGATTCTTTATATAAATTCTCGAATCAAAGCGCCGGAAAGCCTGATGCTAAAATTGCAGAAAAAAGGACTGCAGGCGGATTGTGATACGGCGCTGAGAAAGATACACGACATCATCGGAGTCCGGGTGATCTGTTCTTTCGGGGAAGAAGTATATCGGGTTGCACAATGGATTTCCAATAGAGAACATGTGGAAGTGATAGAACGTAAAGATTATATTGCCTATCCGAAACCAAATGCTTATCGAAGCCTTCATTTGATTGTAAAGTTTACAGAAAAAGGAATGGAACAGATTACCGCCGAGATACAGCTTCGGACAATTGCCCATGATTTTTGGGCTGTGCTGGAGCACCAGATGAAGTATAAAAAAAGTGTAGAGCATGAGACTGTAATCAAAAGTGAGTTGAAACGATGCGCAGATGAAATCGCATCACTTGACGTGTCCATGCAGACCATTCGGGAGCTTTTACGGGAGTGGGAAAGTCACAAATAATTTTTTGCACTAATTATTTTTTATGCAGTTGCTATAAATGGATATACCTCTGGACTATGCAAATGTTGAAAGAAATGGTAAACTAGGGAGTGTTGATCAAGTGAGCTAATTACATAAAGACTTTATTTTAGGTGATTTTTGCGGACGCGGAAGTAATGATTATTGCTATTTTAAAGGCAATTCGCGTTCTTAAAAATATTAGCTGTGAAGCAATGACTGGACAAGTCATTGCTTCCGTTTTCAATTGAAGGTTAGAGAAGACTAAGGAATATAAGGAGGGAGCAACAAATGAAGTTAAGTGAATTATCAATAGGAAGCACTGCAACCATACTTCGTGTGGGAGGGGCAGGCGCACTGCGCCAGCATTTTTTGGACATGGGGCTGATACAGGGAACGGAGGTCACTGTCGTAAAATATGCACCGATGGGAGATCCGGTGGAATTGCGTATCCACGGTTATGAACTGACGATTCGATTAGCAGATGCAGAAAATATCGAGACCAGTGAGCCTCATAAGCCAAAAACCTCGAAAAAGAAAGTGGCAAAGCCAGAGAAACATCATCCGGGATATGGTGAGGGAGGAAAATTCCATGATAGAAATCACGAAAATCCTCTTTCGGACAGTGAGACACTCACATTTGCCCTTGTAGGAAATCAAAACTGTGGAAAGACCACATTGTTCAATCAGTTGACCGGCGCCAAACAACATGTCGGAAATTTCCCGGGTGTGACGGTGGATCGAAAAGATGGCGTAATCAAAGGACATGACAATACACTGATTACAGACTTGCCGGGAATTTACTCTATGTCTCCATATAGCAGCGAGGAGATTGTGACAAGAGAGTTTGTTATCCATGAAAAGCCAAAGGGAATCATCAATATTGTAGATGCGACGAATATCGAGCGAAATCTTTATCTGACCATGCAGCTTTTAGAACTGGGAATCCCAATGGTTGTCGCCTTGAACATGATGGATGAGCTGCGGGAAAATGATGGATCTGTACTTGTCAATGAGATGGAGGAAGAGCTGGGAGTTCCGGTTATCCCGATTTCAGCGGCAAAAGGAGAAGGAATCGAAGAACTGATTCGGCACGCAATTCATGTGGCGAAATATCAGGAACAGCCTTTGGAGACCGACTTTTGTAAGCGGGAGGAAGGTATCCACAGAGGAATCCATGCGGTCATGCATCTGATTGAAGATCATGCGGAAAAAGTGAGGATTCCGGTGCGCTTTGCGGCGAGCAAGGTGATGGAAGGTGACACGAAAATTTTGGAACAGCTGAAGCTGACAGCGAATGAGCAGCATGTTTTGGAAGAGATTGCAAAACAGACAGAGGAAGAGACCGGCATGGACCGTGCGGCCGCGGTTGCCCAGATGCGTTTTGATTATATCGAGGATATCTGCGGCGAGACTGTCATCAAACCCAAGGAAAGCAAGGAGAGGGTAAGAAGCAGAAAAGCAGATGAGTTCCTGACCGGGAAATATACAGGAATTCCGGCATTTATCGGAATCATGGGAGTTGTGTTCTGGCTCACGTTTAATGTGATCGGCGCGTTTTTACAGGGGCTTTTAGAATCTGGAATCACAGCTTTGACAGATCTGGCGGACAAGGCGATGCAGGCGGCAAATGTCAACAGTGTGGTACATTCTCTTGTGATCGACGGAATTTTTAGCGGTGTCGGTGGAGTCTTAAGCTTCCTGCCGATCATTGTGACACTCTTTTTCTTCTTATCAATTCTGGAGGATAGTGGATATATGGCACGTGTGGCATTTATCATGGATAAATTACTTCGAAAACTTGGTCTTTCCGGAAGAAGTATTGTGCCGATGCTGATTGGATTCGGGTGTACGGTCCCGGGTGTTATGGCGAGCCGTACATTGCCATCAGAGCGAGACCGTAAAATGACGATTCTGCTGACGCCGTTTATGAGCTGTACGGCAAAGCTTCCAATCTATGCATTTTTTACTGCAGCATTTTTCCCGGATCATGGAGCTTTGGTGATGATTGCACTGTACGTGTTTGGAATTGTGATGGGAATCGTTATGGCGCTGATTTTCAAAAAGACAGCGTTTAAAGGAGAGGCAGTGCCGTTCGTCATGGAACTTCCAAACTATCGTATGCCGGGAGCAAAGAATGTGGGACATTTGTTATGGGATAAGGCAAAAGACTTCTTGCAGAGAGCATTTACGGTTATATTCATTGCGACGATCGTCATATGGTTTTTGCAGAACTTTGATACAGGGCTGAACATGGTATCCGATTCACAACATAGTATTCTGGCTCTTGTCGCAGGAGCACTTGCTCCAATCTTTATTCCGGTTGGATTTGGAGACTGGAGAATTGTGACAGCGTTGATCTCAGGATTTCTCGCTAAAGAAAGCGTGGTCTCATCGCTTACGGTGTTGTTTGGAAGCACAGTGACTTTGCAGGGAAGCCTGACGACAGTCGGCGCAGCTGCACTCTTAGTATTCTGTCTGCTTTATACACCGTGCGTTGCTGCAATCGCATCTGTAAAACGTGAACTTGGCGGGAAATGGGCGGTGGCTATGGCCATCGGACAATGCGTAATCGCATGGATCATGGCGTTTGTGGTATATCACATTGGAATGCTGTTTTAGTGGTAAACGACAGGGAAGAAGTACAGTATAGAAAGAATTAACCGATAAGGACTTGTAAATCAAACAAAGCTCTTATATAATAAATCTATTCATTAAAAAGTAGGAGGATATTTTTGTGAAGAACGAAACGGTCATCGTCCTTGACTTTGGGGGACAATACAATCAATTAATTGCAAGACGTGTCAGAGAATGTAATGTATATTGCGAAATATATTCTTACAAGAAAAATCTGGAAGAAATTAAAGCGATGAATCCAAAAGGAATCATTTTGACAGGCGGACCTAACAGTGCGTATGAGGCAGATTCACCGACATACGACAAAGAATTGTTCGAGCTTGGAATACCGGTGCTTGGAATCTGTTACGGTTCCCAGCTGATGATGCACCTATTGGGTGGAACAGTAGAGAAGGCTCCGGTTCGCGAGTATGGAAAGATTGAAGTGACAGTGGATACAACATCCCAATTGTTTACAGATATTTCCGAGAAGACAATCTGTTGGATGAGCCATAACGACTATATTTCAAAAGCAGCACCGGAATTTGATATCATTGCGCACACGGCAGACTGTCCGGTGGCAGCAGTACAGAACGTAGAGAAAAAATTATATGCAACACAATTCCATCCGGAAGTACTTCACACACAGGAAGGAAAGAAGATGCTTTCTAACTTCGTATATAATGTATGTGGCTGCTCAGGTGACTGGAAGATGGATTCTTTCGTGGAAAACTCAATCAAAGCAATCCGCGAGAAAGTAGGAGACGGAAAAGTGCTCTGCGCACTGTCTGGTGGTGTGGATTCCTCTGTGGCAGCAGTTATGCTTTCAAAGGCAGTCGGCTCACAGCTTACCTGTGTGTTCGTAGATCACGGACTTCTCCGCAAAAACGAAGGAGATGAAGTAGAGGCGATTTTCGGACCGGAAGGAAACTACGAGTTGAACTTTATCCGCGCCAATGCACAGGAGCGTTTTTATGCAAAATTAAAAGGCGTGGAAGATCCGGAAGCAAAACGTAAAATCATCGGAGAAGAGTTCATTCGTGTATTTGAAGAAGAGGCGAAAAAAATCGGAGCAGTAGATTTCCTTGTACAGGGAACGATTTATCCGGATATCGTAGAGAGCGGACTTGGCGGTGAATCAGCAGTCATCAAATCTCACCACAACGTAGGTGGACTTCCTGACTACGTAGATTTCAAAGAGATCATCGAACCACTTCGCGATCTCTTCAAAGACGAAGTGCGTAAAGCCGGATTGGAACTTGGAATTCCGGAATACCTTGTATTCAGACAACCATTCCCAGGACCGGGACTCGGTGTTCGTATCATTGGAGAAGTCAATGCGGAGAAAGTGAAGATCGTACAAGATGCAGATGCAATCTACCGTGAGGAGCTGGAAAAAGCAGGCGTGGCAAAAGATATCGGACAATACTTTGCAGCGTTGACAAACATGCGCTCTGTAGGCTGCATGGGTGATGAGAGAACATACGATTACGCAGTTGCGCTTAGAGCGGTTACAACGGTGGACTTTATGACAGCGGAATCTGCAGAGATTCCTTGGGAAGTGCTTGGAAAAGTTATGAACCGAATTGTGAATGAAGTGGATCATGTGAATCGAGTACTGTATGATATTACAAGCAAACCACCAGGAACGATAGAGTTTGAATAAGAGCCACAAGTCTTGGAATTCGTTAAACAAGCGGATTCCGAGACTTTTTCTTTTGCTCTGCTACTAATTTGCTACTAATAGCAACTACTCTTTTTCTATCGTTTTCAGTTGGTTGTCATTAACTTTAATAGCAAGAAACCCTGATGACTGCTGGATTTCTTTTATATGATCTTTCTTTGTGGCATCTGGATGATTTTCCCTGATGCGGTATTTGGTGGTACTAACGCAGGTCCAAACTGAGGTCGGATTGTTACATCTGAGCCGTTGTCTTGAGTCTGAGACACTTCACATGTGATACCTGCTGCTTCAAGCAGAGGGTTATCAGATGGTGGTTCAGGTGTTGGCGAATCTGTCGCCTGCAATGATTCCAGACTATGCACAAGCTCCTGCTGTTTATGTGGAAACAGATGAGAGTATGTGTTAAGTGTTGTGGATACTTTCTCGTGTCCGAGCCTGTCTGCTAACATCAGCGCATCACAGCCCTGATTAATAAGTAAGCTGGCGTGCGAATGCCTGATATCGTGGATTCGTATCTTCTTTACACCTGTGTTTTTGCAACCTCTTATCATCTCGTGTGAGAGATATGATTTTGTTACCGGGAACAGCCTTTCATCTGCGTCAAGCATATACCTTGACTGGATATAGTCTGATAGCTCCTGGCAGAGAAAATCCGGAATCGGAATCTTTCGCTTACTTTTTCTTGTCTTAGGTGATGTAAATACATCTTTTCCTTCTATCCGCTGATATGTTCTGTTGATGGATATTGTCTTGTTATCAAGGTCAATATCAGCAGGTGATAGAGCAAGCAGTTCACCTTCTCGCATACCAGTCCAGTACAGGACTTCAAAGCATATATACGATAGCGACTTGTCTTTTACACCCTTACGGAAAGCAATATATTCATCGTAAGTCCAGTAATCCATTTCCTCAGCCTTTGCTTTTCCAATGGTGCCTGCCTTGCCGCAGGGATTGGTGTTAAGGTCATAGAAACGCTTGGCGTAATTGATGATGCTGTTAAGCTCCGTGTTAATCTTTTTCAGATAGGTCTGGGAGTAATTATTCGGCGAACTCATAAGCTTCGCCTGCCATCTTCGTACATCAGAGGCTTTGATTTCATTAATCGGCTTGCTACCGAAGAATGGAAGAATATGCGTCTGTAGTACCGCCTTTTTTGTTAGAAGAGTTGACTGCTTAAGTCTTGCAGCCATATCCTCCATATAAATTTCATAAAGGTTTTGAAATGTCATGTCAGGATTGGCAGACTGCTTTTCCAGAAAATCCCTTTCAAATCCTAAGGCTTCCTTTTTGGTGGCGAAGCCTCTTTTCCACTTCTGTTTCTTGATTCCCTGCCAGTTCGTATAATAGAACTTGGCGAACCATTTACCAGTTTTTTCATCTTTGTAAGCTGGCATAAATATCATCTCCTTTTTGTAAAAATTGTTGTGCAATCATCAAAAGGCTATGATATAATCTACTTGTTCAGGGTGATTATAAAGCCTTCGGGTCAATCACTTACATAGCTTCGGTTATTCCTTTTGCGAGAAGGAGTGTGCCGGAGCTTTTTCTTTACTAAAGGTGTAAGCCTGCAATTATTCAGTTTTTGAATCGGCTTCATTATCCAGTCTGGAATCCTTATAATATGCCAACATATCTGATTTCCATGAATCAAACTTTTCTTTTGAAATTTTTCCTGTCTGAAGCATATTCTTCTTTGTTATCCAGTTTTCCATAAAGAGACAGAAGTCTGCATCATATTTTCCATTGCCTTTGCCATTAACCTTAATCCCGGCAGTCCATTCAGGACTTTCAGGAGGTTTGGTGTTGGTCAGCTCAAATGAAAAATCAGTAAGTTCAGTTATGGCAAAGAGAGCATTGATTACATCTGACATAGTGTGGAATTCATATGCCGGGTACTCAGTGGCCGTATTATCTTTGGGAATATTATTATCTTCTGGAGATAAAAGTTCCTGCCATGGAACATTTAATTCATTTGCAATCTGTTTTAAAACATCTATCTTCATTAGTATTTCACCAGACTCATATTTCTGGATAGTACGTTCTGATTTACCAAGATGCTGTGCAAACTCCTTTTGAGTAATCTTCTGTGCTCTGCGCTGTTTCTGTATTGCCTTCCCGATTTCTTCTGGAGAAGACATAGTGATTTTAATGGAATGAGAATTAGTCATTCTGTTCACCTTCCTTTACATGAAATAGTCCGTTGTAAAGATACGTATTAGGTTGATATTAAATGAAATACGTATCAGTAAGTGACTTGTTTATGATTGTACGATTACTTTATCATAAATAAAAACGAATTGCAAGTGCGTAATCGTAAAAAGTTCTATTGACAAATTTTGAAAAGGGTATTAAGATAAACACGAATTAGAAATGCGGATTAAATAAAGAACGGGATAGTGACTTTGTGAAAAAACGTATTTAAAATAACAATTTATGAAAGGAGGAGCTGCATGAAGGGTATAAAGGAAGCATTCATAGATGCAGGTGAGATAAGCCGGATGCTTGGTATCGGGATGACAAAGGCATATGCAATTATAAAGGAATATAATGCAGAGCTTGAGGCAAAAGGTTATTTCACCATGCGGGGCAAATGTCCAAGGAAGTACTTTGAACAGAAAATCTATGGTTACGAAGATTATTACAATCCGGATTATGAGCCGCAGCGTAATCGGATCAAGGTTGCAGAAGAAATGGATTATGAAGCGGCAGTAGGGGATTCTGTGATAAGTGAACAGGATGAAGTGGATATACCGCCTGAAACAAATGAGATGCCGGAAGCGGATATAGATGTAGCAGAAAATGTGATATCGGATGCAAATGAAATGGCAAAAGAGATAACTGAATAGGTGAATCCGGCAAGTGGGGGCGAAAAGTGCCGCCAAAACATGAATATGGGGGCAAAAAGCGCCACCAAAACCACAAAGTGGGGGCAGAAAGCGCCCCCGCACAAATCAGAGCCGAAAAAGTGTGGAGGCAAAAAGTGCCGTCAAAATGCAAAAGTGGGGGCAAAAAGCGCCGTCAAAACAGCAAAGTGACGGCAAAAAGCGCCACCACTCAGATAAGCGAGAAAAAAGTCATGGTGGCGGAAAGTGCCATCAAAATGGAAAAGTGGTGGCGGAAAACGCCACTAAAACAGTAAAGTGATGGCAAAAAGTGCCACCATATCAGTAATTATGGTGGAATATTAACCACCACATATCATATATAGGGTGCAGGTGCTCCTGCCAAGACGAAAAATTATGTAAACGCTGATGCGTTTATATTTTTTCGGGAAAAGGTCCGACCTTTTCCGCATCTTGCAAAACCTATAAGCAGAACTTTTAGAAAGGATGAAAAAAGCAATGGTACAGATAAAAAGAGATTGGTTTGATACAGAATTTGGAAATTACGAAAGGGGAAAAACGTATGGCAGATGGAAAGAGAAGATACAAGTCTGACAGGAAAGATTATAAGA
>OKSF01000146.1_pt1 | contig 66244 bp, 63 predicted proteins | sample 1606061 | NCBI WGS metagenome assembly OKSF01 (sample SAMEA3541567, study PRJEB24748) | human gut metagenome | biome: human gut; feature: human-associated habitat; material: faeces | place: China | collected 2012
AAACGCAGAATCACAATAAAACAAACGATTCTGCGTGTGGGAAGTTTAAGTTAGTTCGTCTAATTTCCTTAATTCATCTTTTTTAGTGTTAATAGCTTTACTAATTTTTGAAATTATCTGTGCTATTTTTATTTGTTCAACCTGTGATGGGACTTCAAGCTTAAGATTACTTAATGTCTTTGCAGATAAATGTTTTACCGTAACAAAGGCTGTTTTTTCCTCAATATGTTTTAGTCGCCTACTTAGAGCATATTGAAGATATTCTTCATCTATTATATCTTGTTTAGCTGCAATCTTGCAGACACGCTGATTTAATAGGGCATCTTCACTCTTCCACCTAGAAATATTGAAGTTGCCATCCATTCCTATAAGCAAATCGCTATAATGAACTACATAATCTTCATCATACTTTCCTAAATAATATGTTTCAGAAAAACCTCTCTTGATATCTCGAATCCTTACTAATTGAGGATATTTATTATCATTAGTAAAATAGTGTGAATCAAAAGCATATCCATATTGAATATCAGATATTTCAGAAAGTTTTTTTGTCTTCAATTTATACCCTACAAACCTGAATTTGTTTTTCCTTTCTAGTCTTTTAAAAGAGCTTTTAGCTCTTGCAATGAATCATTTGCTTCTTTATCTAATTTTTCAATTTCAGCAATAATATCCTTAGTTGGTGGATATTTAACTGGCTTGTATTCAATTTCTTTATATCGATTAATTGAAAGATCATAGTCATTATCAACAATATCTTTCTTATCAATCATAAATGATTTCTCAGTTTTCTTGCGATCTACTTCTTTATCTAAATGCTTGAATCGTTCAATAATATCTGGAATATCATTATCTTTTATCTTGACACGTTTATCATCAAGAGAAAAACCGTCTGCGGTCATATCATAGAACCAAACTTTATCAGTCCCACCATTTCCTGTCTTAGTAAAGACTAGAACGGCAGTAGATACTCCCGCGTATGGCTTAAATACACCAGAAGGCATAGAAATTACAGCTTCTAAATTATTGTTTTCAACCAATTCTTTTCTAATGGCTTTGTGTGCCCTTGAGGATCCGAACAAAACACCGTCTGGAACGATACATGCACATCTGCCACCAACTTTTAACATACGTAAGAACAATGTTAGAAACAATAATTCCGTCTTTTTAGTTTTGCAAACTTTCAGGAGATCATTAGATACAGTATCCTTATCCAAACTTCCTTTAAACGGTGGGTTCGCAAGAATTAAGGAATATTTATCTTTATCAGTATTGTTCTCTGATAGACTATCATGATATTTAATGTTAGGATTATCAACACCATGAACTAGCATATTCATTGCACCAATGCGAAGCATAGTTTGATCAGTGTCATAGCCTGTAAACATTGTGTTCTCAAAATAATGCTTAAGTTCTTTATTGTAAAAAATATCTTTCTTTTTTCTTTTCTGCAAATATTCAGCAGTTTCCACCAAAAAACCTGCAGTTCCCGCAGCAGGATCGCAGATCAAATCATCAACCTGTGGATCAGTTAACTCAACCATCATTTTAATAATATGACGTGGGGTTCTAAACTGACCATTACGTCCAGCTGTAGATAGTTTCCCCAAAAGATATTCATAGATGTCTCCACGAATATCCCCACGATTGATCAACTTTTGTTCTTCTTTATTTTTTAAATTTTTTTGCTTTTCGACCTCTTGGTCTATCTGCTCATAAATATCATCCAGTTCCCCTACCACCTTAGAGAGTAGACCAGGTGCTTGAATCAAAAAAGTAGCATCTTTCATATAACGTGAATAAGAACTCTCTTCGTTACCTTGCAAGTTCTTTATAAAAGGAAAAACTTCATTTTGAACCACAGTCAGCATCTTGTCTGGGGCAAAATCTTTGAATGTAGACCATCTAAGTTCATCGCCGTTTACTGTTAAATTATCATCAATTTTAACTTGACCATCAAAGATTGATTGATAATCATTCAAACCCAACATCAAGCTATCTTTTTTCTTTTTGTTGTCCAAATCGTCCAGATCTCTAATAAACATCAGGTATGTAATTTGTTCAATTACATTCAAGGGATTAGTTAGGCCACCAGCCGCAAACGTGTCCCACAAGCTGTCAATCTTATTCTTAATTTCTCCAGTTATCATTATTAAACTCCTGTGTAATTTAGTATTAATATCTTTATTCTACTCTGAATGTTTAATCAATAACAAGTTATGAAAATATAAAACTCCCGTTAACTTATCCGACAGAAACTAGTAGAATTTAGATATAAATAAGAAATTTAACAAGATTGGTTTAGGAGAATATAGATATATGAAAAGTAAAATGTTAAAGGTGGGACTGGTTGCTACATCTCTATTCATCGGAAATGCTATTTTTACGAGTAACAGTGTTATGGCTGCCACACATTCTGTTTATTCTAGTTACTGGAATAGGACTCGTACTGTTATAGTTAAAAAGAAAACTATCTTCAAACATTTTGATGAATTAAAGCACAAATATACTAGTGCTCAAAAAATTTTAAAGCCAGGCCAGAAAATAAGAGTGCGAGCTGCTGGTGAATTTATCGGCTGGACTTTGCCAGGAAAACCCGGAGGTCGTTATTGGTGGATTAACACCCAAAAATCTAGTAACTGGATGACAGAATACCATAAGCATTACAAAGCAAGATGGAATGGAAATGTGTATCATTCATCAAATGGCTCAACATTTAAAATTAAGAGCTTAAAGAGAATTTCTGTTTATAGCTTTGATAGGGAAAAAGATTCTAAACCTACTGAAACTGTATTAGTTTTATCTGGAAGACTAACAAATAATGGCGGCAAAAAAGTCACACCAGACAAATGGATTGAAGACAATATGTATATCTATCCTTCCAAAACTTCTAGTGATCGTATACTATTCGGTTTTCCAGAAGCGGAAAGTTTACTAAAAGATGATGATAACTATCGTGATAAATTTGAAGAAGCAACAGATCCATTACCTAAAGACTACTACACTGATTTCTCAATTATTTTGGATGGCGATGACGCTGATAAGAACGCTGAAAGTTACACATTTTCTGATATAAATGATAATCAAGTGGACATTCCTGTAACTAGTGAAAATATAAGTGTTGATGATGAAGATTAACTAAATCAAAAAATTGCAAATGGTCACATTTATTTTAGTGAGACCATTTGCAATTTTTATTTTTTACTTATCCGCATCCTCAATTGGCTTCAAAACTTTGACATATCCTAACGTACCAACAGTAAAAAGAGGCACTAACGCAGTGCTTCTTTTTACTAAATAATCAATCGAACCCTACTTAGCCAAAACATAATCAAATCCCAGCATATTGGTGTAGCGATTAGTACCTATCTTGACGTAATCGTAGCCTTTGATTTTCTTGGTGCCATAAGTTTTAACATAGTCTTTTGTCCTAGTATTCTTTAACTTAATTTCGCCAACCTTTTTGCCTTGAGCATTTACCACAGGTGTCACGCTTTGCACGGTGTAGTAACGCTTGACTACTTTAAGTTTAGGTGCTTCGAAATTACCATACTTAACATATTTATTTGCATCAATTTTGACATTTTTTTGCCCTTTAATAGTCATAATTGCTTGAATTTTGTAAGGGGTCCCCTTCTTCAGTAACTTTTTCGTCTTTATACCTTTAGCAGTATAAACGTATGCATTACTTTGCAATTTCTTTTTCTTGCCAACAGTAATGCCATCAGTGATTAATGGGCTAATATCGACTTTGCGCTTTCTAATGGTATCTGAAGAATAGCCAAACCAAAATGGACTCTTCTTGGTAACATCCCATACTGGACGAGTTGTTGGATATTGCCAATTACGTTTGCTGTTATAAAGTTGAACGTCAAGCTCACCTGTAACTTGAGGCTGGTAATAGTTGTAGATCAGGTTCATCACTTTTTGAACCTCATAAGTAGTTAACTGATCAGTTCGTCTAACGAGCAACTTTTTACCATCAAGTGCTTTAGTCGTATTAGTTAAAAACTTGTCAGCTTGACTAACCGCAACTTCACTGGCATTTGTCTCACCAACAACAGTTTTAGCATTTTGCAAATAAGTCAAGAACTGTATCTTTTTATCATAGTCAGCTAATTTATAGCGATCAGTCTTTTGAACCTTTTCTGCAGTGGCAATTGCAGTAGACAATGATGACTTATTAGTTGCCACCTTGCTTTGTGATTCTGCCTCACCGGCTGTGTTGATTGGCGTAAATTTTACTCCCTCAACCTTTTTGACATCACTAGCCAAGATATAGCCTTCATTATCTATCTTATTAGTTTTAGCATTAGCTTCACCTGTTGTATGGTAGAAAAGTTCAGCTTTCTTTTCACTTGGTACCCAAAGATAGAGTGCTTCATTAATTTTGTGGTTGCTATACATTGCAGTTTCTTCAACCGTATTGGTATAGAACTGTTTAGATAGCTCTTGACTTGTCTTTTCACCGTCAACATTGTACAAAGGAATCTTTTTATCCAAGACAACTTTGGTAGAATCGGCCAATTCAAGATCTGAATGATTCTCTAAAGCTTGTGGCAAATTCAGATCATCTTCTGATACCCAATAATTAGTGCCCTTGATCCGGTAGTATGAATAGTGATCATGATCAAAGTCGGTCAATTGTTGTGGGAATTGCCCAGCATAATCGACTGTTATCTTTTGTCCCTTCTTTAATTCAATATTATTAGGATCTGTACCCCAACCTGTTGAATTAACATATCTTGTGATGGTTGAAGTGTTCTTATTAACGGTCACAGTAATTGGAGCTTGAGTGATTAGACGATAGCCATCAACGTAACCGATATTTGCGACCTTGATGTAACGACCAGAGCCTAAATAGTAGTAATCTTTGCCCTTAATCTTAGTGTAAGGGATGCGATACTTATTTTTGGTAGCTTCATAATAGTATTTTGCTTTGCCACTAGTGATTTTCCGTTTGCCAACGTACTTGACTACGCTACCCTTTTTGACAAAACCAACTTTTTTGCCAGACTTATTGTAAATATTGGCATTAAAAATTGCCGTTAAATAAGCAGGGCCAGATATTGGCGTTACATAATCTGAAGAAATATAAACATTCTTGCGTAAAGGATAGTATAACTCACCAGCACTGTAGTCGCCTGGATCAACCGTCTTAAAAAATGGTTTTCCATAATATTTAATCGTGCTACCTTTCTTAGGTGCAGAAATATGATCCAAATAATTGCCCGAGCGATTGTACAACATAACATGTGAATCAATGACTTTTAAGGAGCCAGTTGCATTGCTTTTAGTAGCTGCGGCAACTGATGTTTGAACGTTTGAAGTTAGTGGTGCTGCGGCAATTGGAGACACAGCCAATAACGCAGTAGAAATTAAGATAAGTTTTTTATTGATTTTCATAATGAACCTTCGATCTAATAAATGCAGTTAAGATTTGATCAGTTAGTACTCATATCATCATTATAGCAGTTATAGTTATTTATTCCTTGATATTGAGCCTATCAAAAAAGAGATCGAAACCCAGTGTCTCAATCTCTTTCGATTTTTATTTTGTTTTCTTCTTACGAGTCCATAATCCACTTAAACTCAAGCCAGACAGTAATAACCCTAACCATGAAAGATCACTATCTTGCCTACCGGTTGCTGGTAAAACAGACTTAGAGGCTGATCTCGGTGTAATTTGTTCTACTGTATCGTTTTTCATAATAGAAGTTTCCGTTTGAGCAGCTTTAGTTTTAACAGAGTTTAATCCTACTGGTGATGCTTCACTATGCAGACCAACTCGATGAGTGGTAGGCTTTCTTTTTTTATCTTTGGCATGACGCTCAAGCTCTGTGGCCTTTGCTAGTGCCGGTAAGAATAGTTCTTCATCAGTTGAAGTCTCCTGACCTTTTCGTTCACTTGGATCATCAGAACTACTAATTGAAGATTCAGAAGATTGGTTAGTTTCATCAGATGCTACTTAATCCTAAAACAGAGAAGCTAATTATTGCGGACACAACACCCACTGATAATTTTCTGACCGAATAATGATTTTGAGTTTCAATTGATTTTAAGTTTTTCTTTCTAGCATATCTATATTATAATTCATTTTGACAATTTAACACTATATTTTATATACGCGATCACTTTCAAATAAAATGAATTTAGCACAATGAGTGCTCTTTTTAAATAGTTTAATCATATTTCTTAATAGATATGTAATTAAAGAAACATTACATATAGATTAATACTATTTTTCATGCCTTCTTTTCTTATTGAAATACTTGATTATAAGAGCAATATAGCTTTTATCAATCGAATTATAAAATAACAGTTATTTAAGTATAAAAAATAAAAAAAGCAGATCACCCAGACTAAGGTAATCTGCTTCCGTTTTACAGCAACTAATCTCACTACCACTTAAGCTTCAGTTTATGGCTACTTTGCTCTACCTGTAAAAATGAATCAACGTAGCGCTTAAAACCAGGTAAATATTTTGCAATCAAATGATATTCTCGTGAATTAACAATTTCTTTCTTTTGGGCTGCAGAATAATTACTTTCACCTACAAAAAAGTTCCAATTCAATTGATCTACAAATTTTATGACCACGTTAGCATCATTTTTATCTGGTAAAGCTTGCGCAATCTGATTTAGTTGCTTTTCATCCAAACTAAAAAACAAATGCTTCAAATATTGCGAAAAATCTGTTGGCACTTTTTGCTTCTCTTCTGCAGTTAACCACGATTCCATTTTGAAGGAATGCACCTGATATTGCATCCCCGCTTCGTCTAAATATAGCTGACCATATTCCTGCTTAGTCATACAAAAACAAGCTCCTGCTACCTCCGCAATTGGTCGATTAGCAAACGGACCAATAATATTCTGTGCGTGCATATGGCCAGAAAAGACTGCTTTTACATTATATTTTTGTAATAAACCTTGCAGTGCAAGTGCATTATCAAGAATATATCCCTGATAGATTACTTTATTATGGCGATACAGATTATGATGCATAAAGAATAGCACTTGTTGCTGCTTTTGCTGCGCATCAATTAATTCTTTTTCAATCCAGTTCATTTGAGATTCTGAAATTCGACCGTTAGTAATCGGATGAGTTTGTGATTCCTGCTTGCCATAAATATTTGAGTCAGCCAATATTAGTCGATACTGCTTATTCAGATTAACGCTATAAGCCAGTGAATCAGAATCTTCATGTAAAGCATAATGATAAGAATCAGCAAAGATCTCTTTCCAAATAGCTGGGCTAATTTGCAGGGTGTAATCTTCATGATCACCTTTAAACTTGCGAGCCCAGCCGTCAAAAATATCATGATTTCCTGGTAAAACTAAGAATGCAATTTTATTTTTAGTTAATGGCTTAAAAATATTAGCTAAACGTTCTCCTGATATTTTAGCGCCATTAAAGGTTACATCACCAGTAATTATCACTGCAGTGGGCTTCTCTTGGATTACTTTACGTACAAACGCGGTCAAAGCAATCTCCTGATAATCTAAGTCTTTACCTGCACTAGTGTTGCGCATATGCTGAAAAGCAAGACCATCATCATGTAAACTATCTGCAATTAGATGTGTATCTGATAATAACCAAAGAATTGGCTTCTTTTTACTAGTAATCACAATTTACCTTTTTCAAAAATCTATTTTCACTTTAACTACTCATCATTATACCAACAAAAAAGGCATCCCTGCTAGGGATGCCTCATTGCGATAGAATATTGAATTAAGCGTCGATTTCTTCGATCTTAATGTTAACTACGAATGCTTCAGGAGTATCAGTGCCTGAAACGATCTTCTTAGCGTAATCATCGCCTTCATGAATTTCAGCATGTCCTAAAACACGAAATGCCTTATGAGTAGGAACATCAGCGACAACAATAGCTGCTACTGAACCATTCTTCAAGTTTTCATAAGCAGTTGACTTAGTCTTTTCAAGATATTGAATAGTTGAAGCATCAATTGCCTTAAGTGAAGCCTTAGGACCAACTTGTGGCACACCGTTAGCATTCACAGTTGCCATGTATGGTAAGTGTGAGTTAAAAAATTCAATTTGTTCATCAGTAAGCTTAGTAGTATCTAATTTTTTCATAAAATTCGACCTTTCTTTTCTTAACTTCATTGTTAATTATAAGCTATTTGCTAGAAAATAGCTATTATTTTGCCTTAGCTTAATTGATTCTTACATTTATCATACACAAGATATTGTATTTAATAAAATGCGTTTTTTAATTCGATTTCTCTTGCTACTAATAATTTTATTAAGTAAACAGTCGTTGATATATCAATGCTTATAAATGCTAGCAAAAAGTCAAGGGTTGAATTTTATTTTTTTAGCCAATAGTATATTATCTTGCATTAGTTAATAAGTGATACAAGATATTGTGCTTATTAAAATAAAAATATATTTTAAATTTCATTTTTATTAATGTTATTTTTAGTGAGGAGAATTCGATGACAAAGAAAGGCTTAACAAAATATTTATCAATTGGTGCAGTAACTACTGCAGCATTATTTTTAGCAGCTTGTTCAAATCAAAAGAGCACTACATCTGCTAAAAATAGTAAGACAGAAATTACTATGTGGCACGCAATGAATGGTGCACAACAAAAAACTTTGAAACAATTGACTAATAAATTTGAAAAAGAAAATCCTAACATCAAAGTTAAGCTAGAAAATCAAGGTAATTACCCTCAGTTACAAGGGAAAATTACTTCTACTCAACAAAATCCTAATAACTTACCAACAATGACTCAAGCTTATCCTGGCTGGCTTTATCAAGCTGCGCAAAATAAGATGTTGGTCAATTTGACTCCATACATTAATAATTCAACTTATGGTTGGGGCTCAGTAGCCAAATCTAATATTCGTCCTGAATTAATGAAGGGTGCGCAAATTAATGGCGTTCAATATGGTATTCCCTTCAACAAATCTATTGAAGTCTTGACTTATAACAAGACCTTACTTAAGAAATATGGTTTAAAGGTACCTAAAACAATGGCAGAACTTAAGTCTGTTTCTAAAGCAATTTATGAAAAGTCCAACCATAAAATTGTTGGTGCTGGTTTTGATAACTTAGCCAACTACTATGTTCTAGGTCTCAAGAATGAAGGACAAACTTTTGGTCGTTCAATCAAGTTAGATTCGGCTGCCTCTAAGAAAGTTATTAACTTCTACGCAGATGGCGTACGCAATGGCTACTTTAGAACTGCTGGTAGTGAACGTTACCTCTCCGGTCCTTTTGCTAATGAAAAAGTCGCAATGTACATCGGTACTTCAGCTGGTGAAAGCTACACTAAGATGGGTGTAGGCAACAAGTTTACGTACGGCGTTGCTCCTCGTCCCGGTGAATACACTATTTCTCAAGGGACTGATCTTTATGTCTTTAACCATGCTTCAAAAGCACAAAAAAATGCTGCCATGAAATATATGAAGTTTTTGACTAGCAAATCTAGCCAATTAACTTGGGCTAATGAGACTGGCTATATTCCTGTTAACGATAATGTCTTAAATAGTAAGGAATACTTAGACAGCAAGATGAAATTGCCAAGTGTCTTAAAGGATTCAATGAAGCATCTCTACAGTGTTCCTGTAGCTAAGAATTCTGACTCTGCTTATAATGGTATGAATCAAATTATGGAAAATATTTTAATTGCTGCAAATAAGCATCAAAATGTTAATGCTCAAATTAAGGCTGGTCAACAAAAATTAGATAGCGCTTGGTGTCAATAATGATATTAAAAAAGCATCCCCTTCTCTATTTTGATCAGGGATGCTTTTTTGCATTTGCAAGAGTTGAATTTAATTTAAGCACTCACATAGAGTGCGACGTGCAAAGCACCTACTTTTGACTGGGGTAAATATTTGGCTTCATCAACTATTATACTATGTCAAAAATATATAAAGAAGAGTTAACACATAAAATACAAAACAAAATCAGTGCGAAACTCCCACATTTTTATGTTCACATAGGGTCCGCACTGATTTTTTTCTTAACTCAAATCTTTCTTAGTAACTGCCAAATGTGCCTTATCATTGATAAAGACCCAGATTGGCAAATCTATTCCTGTTGAATCAGTCAAATTATTTACAATTTCACTGATAAAAAGCTGGACCATTTTCTTAGGCGGTTCAGTAAAGTCTCTTCTTTGCGGCGTGTACCATAAACCTGTGATTGGCTTTTTAGTTTGTCGATCGAAAATACAATTCAGGGTTTCATCATATTGATCAAATGAGGCCTTGTAGACTATATGTAATGGATGATGTGCCAAGTTCTCGACTAACTGATAACGCATATCGTACGCAATTTTTCCTTTACTAATCATCATTAAACTGGTAACTGGACCATTTTCTTTTTCAAATTTTTGCAACTTGCCTTGTTTGATTAGCTTCTTTTCAACTGAAATAAAACTATCAGAATCAACTAACATCGTTTTTCCTTCTCTCTACTATCTATTATAAGCAAGCTGTCAATTACTTTACATGATTTTGATTATTATGCAAAAAAAGAAGCCATGACCTGAAAATCATGACTTCTCGCGAATTCCTCGTCCGTAAATCGAAATCTTCACGAACATTTTTACCTTAACACAATTAATTATACTAGTCTAATTAATTTTAATTACTAAAGCTTCATATGGCTTCAATGAGATATTCTCTCCTAGTTTGCCATCTTGTGCAGAATAATTGCTCAATACGAGTTGATAATTCTTATTTTGATATTGTTCAGGCAATAGTGCTACATGATTAGTACCATAGAAATTAGTGAAAACTAATATTTTTTTAGCTTCATCTTTCAAAAAACGTTCATAGGCAAAAATTTGTGGATCATCTTTTAAAAACATTCTAATATGGCCATCAGAAATCAGTTGTTCGTGCTTACGCAACTTGATCAATTTTTGATAGTAAGCAAAAATTTCACCCTCGTGTAATTCTTTTTCAACATTAATTCTATCTTGATCTGTTGGTAAAAGCCATGGCTTTGATTCACTAAAGCCAGCAAATTTACTATCATCCCAGTGCATCGGCACACGAGAGTTATCTCGTGCTTTAGTTTTTACTATTGCAAATGCTTCATCATCGCTTATTCCCTTTTGTTTCAATGCCGCAAAAGCATTTTTAGCTTCAACATCTACATAATCATGAATTGAAGAATAATGTGGATCCATCATTCCTATTTCTTCGCCCATATAAATGTAAGGAGTTCCGCGCATACAATGTGTCGCAGTAGCAAGCATTTCGGCTGATTTCTCTCGATATTTACCAGTATCACCAAAACGGTTAAGGGCCCACGGCTGGTCATGATTGTTCCAGAACAAAGCATTCCAACCGCCACCTTGATCCATTTTTTCTTGCCATTCAGTAAATAAGTGCTTTAATTTCATGAAATTAAACGGCTCTTTAGACCACTTTTCACCATTTTTATAATCGACTTTTAAATGATGGAAAGTAAAGACCATGGACAATTCATGCTCACTCGGCTTAGAGTACTCAATCGAATTAGCAATAGTAGTTGAAGACATTTCACCCACCGTAATTGAGTCAAGATCTTGACCAAAAGTAGAGCGATTCATTTCTTTCAAATATTGATGCACTACTGCTGTATCAGTATAAAGACTCTTTTCCTGACTTGGATCACCAGTTGAATCAACTAACTTTTCATCCTTACCGGTCACGTTAATTACGTCAAAACGGAAACCATGTACTCCCTTTGAACGCCAGAAGTTAATTACTTTGAACAATTCTTGACGAACTTCTGGGTTATGCCAATCGAGATCTGCTTGAGTTGGATCATATAAATGTAGGTAATAATAATCCGTATCACCAAATTTTGCCCAAGCTGGTCCACCAAACTTACTTTGCCAATTATTAGGCAAGGAGCCGTCAGGCTTAGCTTTCCTTAAGTAAAAGAATTTGCGGTACTTTTCGTCTCCTGCCAAAGCTTTTTTAAACCATATATTTTCGGTTGAACAATGGTTTAGCACCATATCCAACATTACGCCAACGCCTATTTCTTTTAGCTTTTTAGTTAATTCCTCAAAGTCAGACATTGTGCCAAAGCGAGGATCAATTCGGTAATAATCCGCAATGTCATAACCGCCATCATTCTGAGGGGATACAAAAAAGGGATTAAACCAGATCATATCAACGTTAAGCTTCTTGATGTAATCGATTTTAGCGATGATCCCTGGAATATCACCTACTCCATCGCCATTAGAATCATAAAAAGATTTGGGATAAATTTGGTAAATTACTTTTTTGCCTAAATCTGTCATTTTTATCTCCTATAACTTAATTTTCTGTCTACGAGCAAAGTCAATAAATTTAAACTTTTTAGGATTATGAAAGGATAAAGTTAACTGAAACAGCGTTGTATCTGCTAAAAAATTATGACTAGCTACTAGTACTGCTTCCTTACTATCCAATTGCAATTTCTCTTGTAAATCAGCATCGATTTCTTCTACCGTAATTGCCTTAGTTGCATAGGATATATCTAGCCCTAATTTATTTTCTAAATAATTGTAGATTGATTTTTCTGCTTCTTCTGACGGAAGCTCAGTAATTGGTGGATTAAATAAGAAATCACAGTCCAGCACTTCTGGTTCATCGTTAATCATTCTTAAACGTTCAACATAGATCCCTGCATGCTTCTTTTGTTCAGGGAAGAATTTCTTGAAAATTTCCGGCAAATCATCAACCATTTCATCATTAAGTAGCTTAGTTTTTGCATTCATTCCTAATGATTTATTTAATTCCGCAAAGCTAGAAATTCCTGAAATAGGAAACGAAAACTTTTCCAAATTAAGGACAATCGAACCTTTGCCCTTGATTTTTTGGATTAATCCTAACGAGGTCAATTGCTGCAAAGCTTTACGGACTGTTTCGCGTGACGCGCCATAAAGCTCTGTCAATTGATTTTCACTAGGCAAGCGCTCGCCTTCCTTAAATTGTTGATGTTTAATCTTAGAAGCTAAGTCTTGAGCGATCAGTTCAGATTTTGCTTTAGTCATCTTGACCTTGTCCTTTCTTAAAATCATGTTCATTATATTTTTGATGTACGTACATGTCAATAGATATATCTAAAAACTATATTGCAGGCATGTAATCATTTTCATAAAAATCTATTGACAACTTGTACGTACAGGAATATTATAATAAATGAATTTTGTGAAAACGCTTTTATAGTAAAGGGAGAATAACACTTATGAATAAAAACGAAATTGCATTACTTGCTCCTGCTAATGGTCAAGTAATTGCACTAAGTAAAACAAGTGATCCTATCTTTAGCAAAGGAACTATGGGTGATGGTTTTGGTTTAACACCAACTGATAATACAGTTCTTGCACCAGTTAGCGGCACTATCTCAATGATTGCTGAAACAAAGCATGCGATCGGAATTACTACTAAAGATGGTCTAGAAGTATTGGTCCACATGGGAGTTGATACGGTTGGACTTAAAGGTGAACCGTTTGATGTAGTAATTAAAAATGGTCAGGAAGTTAAAGCTGGTGACCAAATTGCCACGATGAATATAGAGATGATTAAAGCAAAAGATCTTGATACTACGATTATGACTTTAATCACCAATTCATCTATGAAACTTGATGGCTTAGATGTAACTGAAGGTAAAGCAGAAGCTGGCGATACAGTTGCTCGAGCTTATTTAAAGGAGTCAAAAGAAGATAGTTCAGACAAGAAACTTTCGTATGATGAATTAGCTACTTTCATTATTAAGAATGTTGGTGGTAAAGATAATATAAATAACCTGATTCACTGTATCACACGTTTGCGCTTTTATTTGAAAGATGAGTCTAAAGCCAATGATGATATTTTAAAAAATCAACGTGGCATACTTGACGTTATGCATGCTGGTGGTCAATATCAAGTCGTAATCGGTAATGAGGTTACCAATGTTTACGATGCAGTTATGAAACAATTGCCTGGTCTTAGTGACAATCCTGCACCTCAAACTAATAATCAGGATGATGGTAAAAATCCTGTTTCTAGAGCCTTTAGTAATCTAATTGGTTTTATTACCGGCTCAATGAGTCCTGTAATCGGTGTTATTGCAGCATCGGGTATCATCAAAGGCTTACTTGCACTACTCACCCTTCCACAACTTGGTGCTTTACTTAGCGTCAAGAGTCCGGTCTATGTCACAGTTAGTGCTATGGCCGACTCTGCTTTCTTCTTTCTACCAGTTCTAGTAGGATTTGCAGCCGCTAAGCGGTTAGGATCCGATCCAATGATTGCTGCAGTAATTGGCGGTTTCTTAGTTTATCCACAAATGATTACTTGGGGCAAGAGTATGACGACAATGTTTAGTCTTGGATCTTGGAACTTCCAATTCTTAAACTATTCCTACTCTATCTTTCCAATGATTTTAGCTGCTTGGCTAGCTAAAGAATGTGAACAGTGGTTAAAGAAAGTTTTGCCTAGTTACTTGCAAATGATCTTTACCCCATTAATTACTATCCTTGTAGTTTCAACTATCACATTAGTTATTACCGGTCCAATCATTCAAGGAGCCGCAAATGGTATCGCAGTCTTTATTAACTGGCTAGTATCTGCATCTGGCTGGGTTGGCGGCTTAATAATCGGTGCCTTTTATCAGTTATTGGTTATTTTTGGTCTTCACTGGGGCGTTGTGCCACTAGTTGCTCAACAAATTGCCTCAACTGGTCAAAGCTCATTAAACGCAATTATCTGCGCAACAATGGTTTCCCAAGGTGCAGCTGTTCTTGCAGTCGCAATCAAATCAAAGAAAGCAGACATGAAAGAGCTAGGAATTGCAGCAGCTATTTCAGCCTTCTGCGGTGTTACTGAACCCGCTATTTATGGGATTAACTTAAGATATAAGAAGGTCTTTGCTTCAGGTTGTATTGGCTCAGCCTTCGGTGGCCTAGTTACTGGTTTAATGCATGGTACTATGTATGGCTTTACCGGTGGTCTAATTGGCTTCTCAAGCTTTTTCAACCCGGCCCATCCTACTCAACTAAATAGTTTCTATACTTTCCTAATTGCCAGTGCTGTTTCAATTATAGTTTCATTTATTGCAGTTTGGGTATGGGGATATAATGACAACATGACTATGGGTAAAAAAGTAGCCAAGAAGCAACGCCCAGGTTCAGCTAAATAAAAATTTAGAGCAAAATAAAACGATGAATCACCCACAAAGGTAAATTCATCGTTTTTTGTCTTATTTAAGCAGCATCAGCAATCCGTTGTGCCTCAATTAATTCAGCTTTTCTGATATCACGAGGCAAGAACTGACGAATATCTTCTTCATTATAGCCCACCTGCATCCGATGGTCGTCTGCAATAATAGGTCTCTTTAATAATCCTGGATTCTGAGTAATTAAAGCAACCATTTTAGACAATGACAAGTCTTCATTCAACTTATTCTTTAATTGTTTGAAAGACTGTGAACGAGTAGATAAAATATCCTCAGTTCCATTTTCAGTTAAAGACAACAGATGAAGGACATCTTCTTTAGATAATTCCTTAAAGACGTTCTTTTCCTTGAAAGAAAGATGATATTTGTTAAGCCATGCTCTCGCCTTACGTGAAGATGCACTACTTGTTGACATATAAAGAGTAATCATACAATACGCCTCTTTCTAAAAAAGCTCGTTGTTTTCTCGTACATTAGTTCTATTATATAACTTACTTTTTGACAGTGCAAGCTATTTTTACAAAAAAATTGTAGAAAATAGTATACTTACCTTACTGAAAGAAGGAATTTGATGAATTTTAAAACACCAATTGCCGAACAAATGAGGCCGCAAACACTGGCGGATATGGTAGGCCAAAGTGAGTTGCTGGGACCAGGAAAGGCTTTAAGAAATATTATCAAGCAGCATGTTAATATTTCTTTACTTCTCTGGGGGCCTCCTGGTACCGGAAAGACAAGCTTAGCTCATATTATTGCTAAAGAGAATGATTATCCCTTTGCTTCCTTTAATGCTTCAATTGATAATAAAGCACAGTTGAACAACATTATTAATGCTTATAAGTATCAGACATTCGTTCTTTTAATTGATGAAATCCACCGTATGACCAAAAATCTACAAGATTTTTTATTACCTTATTTAGAAAATGGTCACGTTCTACTTGTTGGCTCTACCACTGAAAATCCAATTATGTCGATTGTGCCAGCTGTGCGGTCACGTTGTCAAATCTTTGAGTTCAATCCTCTAACAGAAGACGATATTGCAGCTGTTTTGAACAAGGCATGTACTAAGGTCCTTAAATTAGTAGATCACCAAGTTGAAAAAAATTCGTTAAATTTGATAGCAGCCGCAGCTGATGGCGACCTACGAATTGCTTTAAACATTTTAGAGACTGTTCATGCACTTAATCCTAAAAAGATCACCTTAGCAAATGTTAAATCGTTTACTAAGCAGCAATTCTTTAGCTATGATAAGAAAGCCACTAAACATTACGATTATTTAGCTGCATATTCTGACTCTATGGCTGGCTCTGACACAGATGCTGCACTTTATTATCTTGCTATTTTGCTAAAAAATGGAGATTTAGCTTCGGTTGTACGGCGTCTGCGTGAGATTCCATATACTTATATTGGCTTAGCTAATCCGCAACAAGTAACTCAAATTGTTACTGCAGCTAATCAAGCTGAAAAGATAGGAATGCCTAAAGCTAAATATCCACTAATGTTTGCAACAATGTTAATGTGTATTTCGCCAAAATCAGGAGCATTTGAGGAAATTTGGGAAAGACTTGATCAAGATAGTGATCATCCCAATCGGTATCCCATGCCTAATAGTTTGCGTGACTTTCATTATAAACACGCTAAAGAAATCACGGGAGCTGGCCTAGCTGAGTCACCTTTTCAAGCTCCGCATCAAATCGCCAAGCAAAATTATATGCCCAAGGGACTCAAAGGCAAACAATATTATTTTCCAAAAGACAATCAAAATGAACGCAGATTATATGAGCAATACCTAAAATTACATCGTTATATTTACGGCGAAGATTATCAAAAATAAAGGACAGCAATGCAATTGAGCATCCCTGTCCTTTTTGGTTAGATTATAAATGAAGAAAATTGGTTTATTAATTGCTTCTACGAGAGAAGATTCTCGTCCAGCCACCTATATGGTAGTTCTATTTAAGTTATTTGTTAAATGCTAATCGAAAAAACTTTACGTACTTTTTACGTATTTTATTACCAATAATAACAAAAAAGCAGCGGCGCAAATACAGCGTCACTGCAATATGTAGCAAGATTATCAATGAAGAAAATGGTATTTATCACTTCTAAGGAGGAAGGATATTTCATCTAGCCACTTATATCCTAATGCTACAGTATTAATTTGTTAAATAAAACGGCTATTAAATCTACCAATATTTTTCTAGTGGCTTTTCATTCCTACCAGTGCGAGTTTGACGCAAATGTTCAGTCACAATATTAGTCAACACTTCGGCTAATTTATCAATCTGCTCAACAGTCACATATTCATATCGGCCATGATAATTGCCACCACCATTAAATAAGTTAGGTGTAGGAATTCCTTTAGGCGAAATAAAGTTTCCATCAGTTCCACCTCTAAAGGATTGTACATTTGGCTTTAGTCCAGACTTGCGATAAGCATCAAGAGCCAGATTTACAATATATGGCTTGTCCTTAATATAGTTGTAGATATTTTCATATTGCTCACGAATATTTACAGTAAATCTATTGCCATACTTTTTGTTCATCTTTTTAACTATATCGCGAATAAACTGTTCTTTACGGTTATATTCACTTTGATCAAAATCACGAATAATCATGCTAATATCGGCATGATCAACATTGCTTTGAGCATGTAGAACCAAGAAATAACCATCATGATTACGTGACTTTTCAGGCATTTGATCCTGAGGTAAATTAGACAAAAAATCATTCATCAAAGTTGTTGCGTTAACCATCAGACCATATGCTTCACCGGGGTGAACTACAGTCCCTTTAATATGGATCGTAACCTCTGACGCATTAAAGGTATCGTATTCAAAATCTCCTGGCCGCCCATTGTCTAACGTATAAGCGAATTCTACATTAGGAAAATCAGCTGGATCAAAATATTGACCACCACAGCCAATTTCTTCGTCTGGACCAAAAGCAACAAAAACATCACCGTGTTCAATTTCAGGATGTTCAGTTAAATATTTAAGCATTGCTAATGCCCCAGTGATTCCAGCCTTATCATCAACTCCTAGCAAAGTATGACCATCAGAAGTAATTAAGGTTTGTCCTTTTAGATTTAATAAGTCTGGAAACTCAGTTGGATCAAGAACAATATTATCTTTCTCATCTAGGATAATTTTCTGACCATCATAATTTTCGTGAATTTGTGGCTTAATATTAACTGCGTTAAAGTCTGCAGTATCCACGTGAGCAAAGAAGCCAATAGGCGTTACCTTTTCTGCTGTGTTTGCACTTAACTTTCCAATTGCAAAAGCTGTTTTTTCATTATAGTAAGCATCAAGCCCAAGCTCTTTCATTTCCTTTACTAGTTCCTTGGCCAGCTCAACTTGGCCAGGTGAGGAAGGAATCTGATCATGATGTTCATAATATGAGCGAGTATTCTTTTTAGCTAACTGAATAAACCGTTTTTCTTCATAATCTAAATTACAAAAACTCATTAATATTGCCTCTTACACTAATTCCATCGTATCACTTGAAACTGGCTCAGACTTGGGGTCTGACCACCACGACTCTTTAACTGTTTTGATAATTTTAAAACCATGCTTTGCATACAGCGCTTTAGCTGCTATATTTGCGCTAAAGACTTCTAGCCTAATCGGCCGTCTAATATTTGGTAACACTGAAGCTAGCAATTGATCACCAATACCACGTCGTTGAAATTGAGGATCAATATAAAAATAAGCTAAATTATGTGGCTTATACGCAGCAAAGCCAGCAAATTCATTATTAACTTCTACAATCCTAATCTCAGAATCAAAGAAATTATACCAGTATGGTGCTTCCTTAAACGGAATAAAATATTTCTCCACTCCGCCTATTTTCATTTCTTGCAAACGAGCCGCATCATGAACCCGGCACAAATCTTCGTAATCTAAACTTTGAAAACATCTAGTTCTTACTTGCATAATTTACTCCTTTAGGTGAAAGAGTTAATAAATTTTTATTTTTCTTTAATTATACAGAAGTGAATTATACATTTAAAGATTTTAGTTCCAATTCAACCAGTCTTCATCAAAAAACTTAACTTTTTCTTCCTGTGATTCTAATTCCTCTTGTTGCATCATAGCTATTATCATCTCATCTTTCTATTTTTAGACCATTAGTTCGCATAAAAATTATATCAAACAAAGGTTCATCTTTCTACTCTTTTTTCAAAAAAATATTAATTGAGTTAGTAATAGATGTGAATTACCTATATTTTTATCCACAATCGCGATAATATCGGGCTTCAGAGCCATGTTTCACGTTTATTGTTTACATTTAGCTGTTTTTCCAAGTAATCAAATAGCTTTTCACCTTATAAAAATTGTTTCATAAAAAAGGATCCAACTTAATGGATCCCTTAAACATGTTATTCGTAAATAATTACAGGTTCGCCCTTTTTAATATTGTTCCAAACGCTTCGAATCTCGCTTGGCTTAACATTAACACAACCATGTGAACCACCTTTTAGATAAGCGGTCTTGCTCCAATCAGTCCGCCAAGAGGCATCGTGAAAACCACAGCCACTTAAGGTAAATGGCATCCAATACTTAACTGGAGAAGCATAACTTGAACCATCATCATTGGTCCCGCGCAATGTACTTGGTGATTCCTTATAGTGGATATACCACACCCCACGCGGAGTTTGATCACCCTTAGAACCTTCCATAGTACCGGTAACAACATCACGAAGATGAACGGCTAGTTTACCCTTTTTTATCAACCATACCTCTTGCTTTTTCAATGATACAACAGCATAAGTATCACCAATTTCTTTATTTGAATAGCCATAGCCGTGAGGATAAGTGCTGTAGCCTAAACCGTAAAGTGCATCTGCACCATCAAAATTTTTTTGGCCTTTGGCAAATGCTTCGAGAAGTAAGCGTTGCGTCTTTTTAACATAAACGCCCCAACCCCAAGTCTTATTCTTTACCGTTATCGTTTTGCCTTTAACTTTATTGCCCTTTGGCACTGTAAATTTATAGCTCTTGTGTAATGTTGAAACTTCTTTATCAATTTGATTTAACTTAGTCGTTAATTTACTAGTATCACCAAATTGATAGCGATTATCTCGATAAGTCACATTATTCAATAAATCTTTGGCCTTTAATTGATAGTTTTTGCCATTAATTTTATAAGTAATCTCTGCTTTGCTTAAGTCAGTTAGTTTCTTTTTAGCTGTAGCTAAATTACTAGTAGTAAACTTATAAGTCTGAGTCGATGGAGTTTTAGTTTGTTGCTTCTTAAAAAAGGCCTTTGTCTCGGACTCATCTAATGATTGGACTGTAGTGTTATAGCTATAAACCAGTTTGTTATTTTTTAACTCAACTTGATTTTTAGCTTTTTGGTTAACTTTAGCCATTGCCTTAGTAACGGTTAGCTTTCCTACTTTAACTCCATCGATTGTAACATTAGGGTTAAAGTGAGTTTTAGCATATTTTTCTGCTGCAGCTTGTGTTGCCACACGGTGATTATGAATGCCAAAACCCGCGATTACTCCAACGATAATTAAAACTGCAATCGTTAAAATAATAATATTGTTTCGTTTATTCTTTTTCTTTAGGTCTTCGTTCATACTATCCTACCTTTTATGCCAGTAATAATATCTTTAATATAGCACCTTGCAAATTTCGTGTAAAATCTATTGATTTATCTAACCTTTTTTATAATTAGACGACTAGCATCCCGCAAAGCAAAATATAAAATTGGTGTACAAATTGCAGTAGAAATTGAATTGATTACAGTTGCAGGCAAACTAACAAAGGCTCCAACTAACGCTACTTTAAAGCTCGTCCCCACCATTAAAGCTTCAACAATTGAAACGCAATAAGTAGTGAATATCTTAGTTACCCCTGCAATAATACCTAAAATAATAATATTTCTTTTACTATCTTGATAGTGCATTCCTCGATAAACTGCTGTCAAAACCGAAGCCACTACTACTACCTCAAGCATAGTTAACCATGATGTTGCGGCATAGCCATTTAACAAATCAAAACCACCTAGACCAATAATTCCCGCAATCATGCCATTACGATAACCTAAATATAAAATTGCTACAGCAGTTAGCGTATTTCCAAAATGAATAAATGGGCGTCCTACCATAGCAGGAACGGGGATTCTTAACACCCAGATCCCAATATAAATAATTGCCGCAAAAAGTCCCGTTAAAACTAAAGCTTGTAAAGAATTCTTGTTTTCTCTAAATATCTGCATTATTAATTATTACTCCATCTCTTCAGTAAATCTGGTAAAGCTGCTGCATAATTTGGTCCTAGACGTGAATCTTGCTTGGGTGTTTCCCTGATTGCTTGTGCAACAAAATCGGCCGCAATTGAACACGCTTTTTCTAAATTTTCTTTATGCATTACAGCAGCAAAAAATGCACTTGCAAACAAATCTCCCGTACCAAAATAATTACCTGGGAGTTTTTTCTGAATTAAAGACCAACTATGATCGGCTGTAATTCCAACTTCCGCAATTTTTTCCTTATTAAGTGAAATACCGGTAATTATGACATTCGAGACACCAAATTGACTAGATAATTCAGCCGCAAATTCTGTTGCTGTTTTCAATGAATTACTAGTTGCCTTTTTGCCTAATAAAAATGCTGCTTCTGTCATATTCGGCGTTAAAATCGTAGCCGACTTAACTAGATTTCGCATCTTTATTACATAGTTTTCATCAATGCCACGATAAAGTTGACCGTGATCACCCATTACTGGATCAATCAAGATCAATTTATTTTTTTGTTTAAAATAGCTAATCTTTTCTGTCCAAAAATCTAATGCTCTTTTGCCCAAATAGCCTAAGTATACAGCTGAAAAATCAAAACCAACCTTTTGCCAATGGGCCATAATCTTAGCCATTTCATTATTCAAACTTAAAAAAGTATTCTCACCAAAGCCACCCGTATGTGTAGACAAAATTGCAGTAGGCAATACGGTCGGGCTCAAGCCACATGCTCCTAAAACGGGTAAAGCTGCACTAAGTGATACTTGACCAGCACAAGATAAATCTTGGCTAACTAATACGCCACCATTAACCATCTTTTTTACTCCAATCAAAAAAATCCTGCTTTAAGCTTAACATGAAGTTTAAAGCAGGAAAAATTTTATTTTGCGCTAAATGTATTAGCCTTGATATGATTCAAAATTTGATAACCAATTTGTTTATTTCTGTTTTCATCATTTTGAGTTTGATTTAAGAACATAATCAAACCATTTTGATTATCTGTAGTCATCTGAATCCAGTTACCAAAGTGAGTATTATATAAGTTACCATATGCTAACTTCAAGTTATCATTATTCTTCATATATAAACCACCTGAATAACCATTTGATGAACGTGATGTTAAATGAGTCATATAATCAAAGTCTGTTCGACTCAAAATTTGCCCATTGGTTAAACCAAGTTGAATACGGTAATAGTCCATTGGAGCTGAGAACAAATTACCAGCACCTACCAATTGAGAAGCTTGAGTCTTTTTAACATATTGAGCCCATTGGTAATTCTTTTGATTCCAGGTATATGAGATACCATCCGTCATCTCGGCTGGAATATCTTCCAAGAAATAAGTTCGCTTTAAGCCAAGCTTATTAATAATTCGTTCCTGCACATTTTGCTTGTAGCTTTGTCCAGTTTCTTGACGTATAATTCCAGCTAACAAAATATAGTTGGTATTATTGTATGAAAAATTACCAGGTTGATTTTGCGTAGTTGAGTTTAGCTTATTAACAACCCAATTAATTGCATCAGCTTCTGAATAAACACGTCCTCTATTTACTTCAGTATCAGCTGCTGTCAATCCAGAAGTATGCGTCATCAAGTTGCCGACGGTAATATTATCAGCACCTTTTAAATTAGGATACCACTTAGAGATCTTAGTATACTGTGTAAACTTCCCTGCAGAAATTAATTGAGTGATAATTGCGCCGGTAATTACTTTTTGCAAAGAACAAACAGGATAAACTACCTTACTGTTTCCCGCACCTAATCGCTTGCCATAATAACCGTAACCATAAGAAATTTGTTGTGGTTGTCCATCTTTTACTATAACTACGGTACCACGAGCATAATAACTAGCTAATGTATTTCTAACAAAGCTCCGCATTTCAGTTTTGTTATAACTTGCTGCCTGAACTGTCGAGCTATTGGCATTAGCAATTGCCATTCCAACAGGCATTGAAGCAGCTATAGTTAACCAAATGGTTGATTTGATTAATGTTTTTTTTAAATTAATACGTTTCGTTTTAAATTCCCCCAGCAATGTTATGTAAATTCTACCCATAATATTAGCATTTATTTTTTTCATTGGGGTTACAATTTTGATAAAGAATCAATGAGAACGTATACATTTTCTTTTTCTAATATGGATAATTATTTAAATGATCTTGATCAGTAATCTGACGTATTACTTTAGCCGGTACCCCTAGTGCCAATGAATTATCTGGAATATCTTTAGTAACTACCGATCCAGCTCCAATAACGCAATTTTTACCAATTTTTACGCCGGGACAAACAGTAACATTGCTGGCTAACCAACAATTATCGCCAACAGTGATAGCTGCTCCATATTCAATATCGGCTATTTTTCCGTCTGATTGCTTGCGAGCATTTCTTTGAGTTGGCAACAAAGGATGCAATGGAGTCGCAAATGTTACGTTAGGTCCACACATTACATTATTTCCAATTGTTACGGGACAAGTATCCAAAATAGTCAAATTGAAATTAGAATAAAAATTATCTCCTAAGTGTGTAAATTGGCCATAATCCACTTCAATTGGTCCTTGTAAATATACATTTTGACCATGATTCGGAAAAAGATGATCGATAATTGCTTTCCGTTCTACCTCATCTTCATCAGTAGTCATGTTGTAATCACGTGATAAGCGATGAGCTAAACTGGAAATCTTTTTCAGTTCTTCAGTATCTGGGCGATATGGTTTACCTGCCAACATTTTTTTAGTATTTTCTTCCATCGATAAAGCCTACTTTCTAATTTAATCGCTTACTTAAATAAATCATGTCTACTAGCTGATGTCCAGCTTCAAAAATCGGATGATCATAATTTTTTACAAAAAAATCTTTGATCTTACCTGAGCGTTTAAAACCACATTTTTCATAAAAAGGAATAGTTAAGGGGCTATCACCCGTTCCAACTTGCAAAATTTGATATTTATTTTGATACTTCTTAGCAATAAAATTAATCAAATGTTTAGCATACCCTTTACCTTGATCTTCTGGATAAGTGGCTATATTTTTTATTTCTGCTGTATTACCATTTTCAACCGTAATAACACATTCAGATCTAACTTTTCCTTTATCAATCAAGATATACATAATTCCACGTTCTAAATAGCGATCAATCATACTCTCTTGTTCATCAGCTAACAAAAGTAAGTCTATATACTGCTTCTTATTAGATTTTATCTCTTTAATTTCCATGATTATTTTCCAATTAATTTAAAATTTTTCTCTTTCTACTCATATTCTATGATAAACTCATTATTGTTATAAAAATAAGTATAAACGAGGAAAAAATGCGCAAAAAAAATATTTATTCTATTTGTATCGGATTACCGATCTTTTTGATTCTTGCATTCTCTATTATGGCTCATGCAAGTTGGGTTACCGGCTTTGACAATTTCTTTGAAGGCTTAGTCCACAGTATTCCTAATCTGCAGAGCATTATGCATGTAATTACATTTTTAGCAGATACTAAAGTTGACTTAGTTTGGATGCTGTTGATAGCTGTCATTCTTTGGCTGAAAAAGCAGCGTCCTCTTTCGGCAAGTATTGTCATTTCACTAGTTACAGCTGATGCTTTTGGTTGGATTGTTAAACATATAATCCAACGGGCACGACCAACTGCTCACTTAGCTGCTGATGATGGCTTCAGTTTTCCTAGTGGCCACACATTAGGAATGGCGATTATTGTTTTCTGGCTAATACTAATATTGATTCCAGCTTTAGTTAAAAATAAAACTGCTAAAATCTGGCTCACTGTTTTATTAGCTATTTGGCTTGTTTTAGTAATGATTTCAAGAGTTTATCTCTACGCTCACTGGCCAAGTGATGTTTGCGGCTCAGTTGCTATGGGCTTAATGTGGATTGGCTTAGTAGATGCAATTTGGGATAAAGTTACTCCACAAACAGACAAAAATAATTTTTAAGATTAAAAATAGTCGACGATAAGTCGGCTATTTATTTTGGGCAAAAAGAAAAAGTCACTAAGGAAAATGTCCTTAATGGCTTTTCTACACCTTCAAATTTCTTCCTATCAGCAGATGTCATAAGAAACATCTTGCTTAGCCTTTTCATCCTCGGAGCGCTCATCACACGCTCCGCTACTATGATATCAAATAAAAATAAAAAGATAAAGATTTTTACTTGATAAATTTCAAAAAAAGTATATGAATTATTAAAAATCAAATTTGTATATTGCTATCATTTTTAACCTTTTTTAGCTCTGATTTAACTGATTTGCTTTTAGTATTGTTAATTGTCTTAAAAAAGGCGGAAATTTGGCCAATTTCTTTTTCGGTAGTCGAACAACAGCCACCTATTATTCTGGCACCATGTTCATACCACTCTTGACTTAACTTTTTAAAATCGAATTTTGCATTAAATGGAATCCAATTGCGTTCAAATTCGTTATAAACGCCACCCAAGTTAGGATAAATGACAATTTGTTTATCAGTAAAATCATGAATTTTATCAATCACTGCAGTTGCTAAAAACGGTTTAAAGCAATTGGCTCCAATCGCAAATACTTGATCATATTCATTAAGCTTTTGCACTACCCGCTTTAAAGGAGTGCCATCACTAATTTTAGTTGTATCATGCAATGTAAAACTTACATACACTGGAATTTCCGGAGCATTTTCCTTTAACCAATCTAAGATTGCTACAACTTCATCCAATTTAGGCTGAGTTTCAAGTGCGAGACAATCAGGTTTATTTGCCAATAAAATCTTCAATCGTGGTAAATGAAAATTAAGATATTCCTCCGTTGTTAGAGAATAATCTCCGCGAAATTCATCCCCTTGAGCTAAATATGCACCATAAGGTCCTACTGAAGCCGCTACATAATTATGAATTCCCGTTGTCTTTGCAAAATCATCACGGGCTTTTTTGGCAATTTGAACTGCATTAGTAATCAATTTAGTAGCCTGGTCTTGTGTAAAACCATGTTTTTCAAAAGCTGGGATATTTGCTTGATAAGTATCAGTAATTGCCATCTGGGCTCCAGCCTTAAAATAATTCATATGTACTTGATAAATTTGAGCAAGATTATGTTCTAATGCAATTGCTGTCCAAAGTTCATTATTTGTATCAATGCCTAACTTCTCAAGAGCTGTAGACATTGCACCATCTAAGATTAATCCTCGATCACGGATCTGTTTGAGCAAATTCATTTTTCTCACCTTAGTATAAATTGATTAGACAGTTAATATATATTTAATATTACATTAATCTTAGATCTGTTTCAAATATTATTTCTTCCTATGTCTTATTTTTTAGCTACAGTTTGCTATAAATTTATTTAATGCTATTTTCATATAATATTAAAATAGATTTTTGAAATCATGTAAATAATTGGCCAAATAGTGTGCCGTTAAACTTTCAGGCTTTTGCTTTAATTCTAAAGGCTTACCCTCTTGGACAATCCGACCACCTTTTTTACCACCACGTGGGCCTAAATCAATCATGTAATCACAATTGACAATTAAATTTAAATCATGAGTGATTGTAATAATGGTAGCTCCCTGATCTAACAACTTTTGCATTACTTGGACCAGAACCTTCACGTCAAGAGGATGCAAGCCAATCGTAGGTTCATCGAAAACAAACAATGTATCATTTTGTTTATGACTAAGATGAGTAACAAGTTTAAGGCGCTGAGCTTCTCCACCTGACAAAGTTGGTGTATCTTCTCCCAAATGTAAGTAATCCAAGCCTACTTCTTTTAACAATTTTAGCTCTCGTTCAATCTTAGGCACTTTAACAAAAATCGGTAGAGCTTCATTAACATCTAGATTTAGGACATCAACAATTGACAGATCATGCCACTTCACCTTTTGTACATCTTGATTATAACGATCGCCATGACAGGTTGGACAGACTTGTTGCATATCTGGTAAAAATTGGATGTCAAGAGTCACAATTCCTGTACCACCACAAGTAGGACAAGCTCCTTGTTTATTATTATATGAAAACCAACTTGGCGTATAATGCTTCTTTTTAGCGAGTGGCTGACTAGCATATAACTTTCGTAAATTGTCCATAATTGAAGTATAAGTTGCTACAGTTGACCGAGTACTTTTACCAATTGGAGATGCATCAACACTTACTACATTTGAAATTGGGCTAGAAAAGCTACTAATTTGTTTTGGCAATTTTTCACTTTTGCTTTTTGCTATAATAGCGGGCACTAAACTATCCAAAATCAAACTAGTTTTACCGGCACCTGAAAAACCAGTTACTGCAGTTAATTGGTTTAGTGGGATTTTAGTTTTTACATCATGTAAATTAAAATATTGCTTTACTTCAAATGAAATAGAATCGGAATTTATTTGATTGGCTGGCTCTCTGGCAAGTAGCTTAGCACTGCCATCCAAATATGGTCGAATTAAAGAATGCTGATCATGTTTGATCGCAGTAATTGAATCTTGATCCAAAATCTGACCACCTTTTTTACCTGAACCTGGTCCAATCTCAATTACTTCATCAGCGGCTTTAATAATGTCAACATTATGATCAACAACTACTAATGAATTGCCCTGAGCAACTAATTTTCGTAAAACCTTAATTAATCCTGCAACATTAGCAGGATGGAGACCAATAGAAGGCTCATCCAAGACATATAAAACTCCAGTAGTTTCAGTACGTAATGTTCTTGCTAATTGAATTCGTTGCAATTCACCTGTCGATAAGGTATTTCCACTTCTAGCCATAGTCAAATAGTCTAGCCCTAAGTCTAATAATGGTTGCAAATTATCCAAAAACTCCTGAATAATCGAATGAGCCATTTTATGCATATTAGTTGGTAAAGTTGCTTGCACATCTTTAACCCAGGTAACTAAATCACCTAACTGCATTTCGGCCACCTGATTAATATTTTGCTTACCGACCAGCTGTTGTAACAATTCTGGTTTCAAACGACTACCATGACAAAGTGGACAAGTCGAATAAGTAAAGAATTCGACTATTCTTTTTTGCGCACGTTCTGATTTGCTACTCTTTGCTGAACGATAGACAGCTTGCCGAGCATTTTCATATAAGGCATTAAAATCATGAAATACCCTGCCAGTTCCTGATAAAAAGTCCATTTTATATTTCTTTTCAGGACCATTTAAGACAAAATCTTTTTCTTTATCAGTAAGATCTTTATAAGGAATGTCGATCCTAACACCAGCATGTTCTGCAACGTTAGGCATAAAGTTCCGTCCTGGCAAGCTCCAAGATGCAACTGCACCATCTTTAATTGACAAATTTTCATCCGTAATCAGTTTAGATTCATCTAGTTGCCGTACCTTACCAGTTCCGCCACACTCAGTACATGCACCATCTGAATTAAAAGCAAATTGTTCGGCACTTGGTGCATAAAATTTTACACCACAGACTGGACAAGTTAATTGTCCCATTTGCTCACCTGACATACTCATTGCCTTTGCAATTGCCAAACTCGGCTTCAAGCGGTGTCCATTAGGACAAACTGGAGAACCCAAACGAGAGAAAATTAAGCGTAAAACATTAAAAGTCTCACTCATGGTTCCTACTGTAGCTCGCTCATTTGGTACACTTGGACGCTGCCGTAAAGCTAATGCGGAGGGAATATGTTTGACGCTAGTTACATCAACCTGATTTCCCTGTTTAATTCGCCTACGCATATAAGTTGACAGAGCATCAAGATAGCGTCTTGAACCTTCTTCATAAAGAATCCCCATTGCTAGTGATGATTTTCCTGAGCCCGACAGTCCTGAAATTGCTACAAATTTATTCAAAGGAATGTCAACGTCAATATTCTTTAAGTTATGTACTCGTCCGCCACGAACTTCAATTTTCGTTGGAATAGTCATTAAATATCCCTTTCCATATTTAGTCATTATCTATTTTAATTTATAATCATGAATTACCAACAAGCAAACCAATTTTTGGAAAATTATGACAAAATTACTATTAAAAATATGTGTTATATGATATATTATAAGTAGATAAAGTAAGCGCTTACTTTTAAAAGACATAGAAATGAGGTGTTGTTGTGATATTGATTAAAGAAACCGTTGTTTTTTCTTTTGATAGATATAAAAATACCACATATTTAGAGACACCCATCAAGCTAGGAGTCATGCGTAACGGCGCCTGATTCGTGTTCTAAATAAAAAATGAGGGTTACATTTTGTAACTCTTATTTTTGTTCTTAAAATACAAAAGAAAATCAGTACAAAACACGGAGTTTGTACTGATTTTTAATATTCTAAAGGTTAATTATTTAACCCAATCGCGGACTTCACTATCATCACGTGCAACACCAACAACATTCAGACCATTAGCCCATTCTTTAAAGTGACTGACATAAGCCTTATGGTTAGTGCCTGCTGAGGTAAAGAATGATGCAACTTCACCACGGTAGTTTTTCATCTTTTCAAGTAATGGCTTAATTGGAGTTGCAGGATAGCCTGACCAAACAGGGCTACCGACTAAAATCAAATCATAATTATTAAAATCGATATCATCCATTTGAATTTCAGGATAAGGAACCTTACCTTGAATTTGATCTAGAGCAATATCGTTGGTCTTGTACATATCTGAATCAAAAGCGTCAGGAGCAACAGTTACTTCCTTTAATTCGCTGTTTTCAATTTCGCCGTTAATCTTTTCAGCCATGTTCTTGGTATTGCCTTCCCAAGAATAATAGATAATTAATGTTTTTTTAGCCATAAATTTAGTCCTTCTTTCATTTACATTTATTGTAATAAAAAAAGACCGGTTTGACCAATATTTTAATATTATTATTTTAGCTATTTTCCTTTTCTTTTGATTATTTCCATCATAGCCTGACCATACTTTTTCATCTTCGCTTGCCCTACACCACTTACCTCTAAAAATTCACTTTCATTTTGTGGTTTAATTTGTGCCATATCGTGCAAAGAGCGATCTGAAAAAATCATAAATGCTGGTACTTTTTGCTGCTTAGCTAATTCCAAACGCTTTTGTCTTAAAGCTTCAAATAAAGTATCACTTTCTTCACAAGCATGAGTAGTAGTTACTGAAATCTTAGCAATTCGCCGTTTGACTACAGTTTTGCCATCTAGTACATCCCACCCATGATTAGTTACATGCACTAGTGGATATTTGCTACCTTCAACTTCTAGATAACCTGAAGCAATTAAATAGTCAATCAAGCTTATAGCATCTTTTTGCTTCATTCTTAGAGAGCCAAAAGACTTATATTGTGTAGCATTCATTTCTTGCATGCGCTGATTTTTTGAGCCAATCAAACATTGAGCAACTATCGTTTTTCCAAAGCGACCATCTAGTTCATAAACCATACTAATCACTTTTTGAGCATCAATGGTAATGTCAGTCAATTTATCCTGATTTAGACAATTTGAGCATTTACCACATGGCGGACAATCTTGACCAAAATAACGGACGATAAATTGCTGCAAACATTCACCAGTATTAGCATAATCAGTAATTGTTTGCAACTTACGATATTGCAGTTCTCGATATTTATCATCCGCATCTGATTCATCAATAAAGTAGCGATATTGACGCAAGTCACCAGGATGATAGATTAAAATCGCTTCGCTTTCTTCCCCATCACGACCTGCCCGACCTGCTTCTTGATAGTAACTTTCCATATTACGGGCACTTGAGGCATGAATCACAAATCTGACATTACTTTTATCGATCCCCATTCCAAAAGCATTAGTTGCTACAATTACTTGAAATTCATCAAATTGAAAAGCTTCTTGTACTTGACTTCGTTCTGAAGAATCCATTCCACCATGATAAGCACCGACAGAGATTCCTTTCTTAGCCAAATAATCTGTCAAACTTTCAACTTTTTTACGTGTATTAGTGTAAATAATCCCCGCTTTATCCTGATGTGCCTTAATATATTCTGAAATATATAATGGAGTATTTTGTGGTGAGTTGACCACTTTAAACGATATATTAGGGCGAGCAAAAGAGGTAACAATCATATTCTCCTTGGGAATATTCAATTGTTCACAAATATCATCTTGAACCGCAGGCGTGGCTGTCGCTGTTAAAGCTAATATATTTGGTCTGCTTTTTAGTGAATTGATTCCATCTAATAATTGACGATAAGCAGGTCGAAAATCATGTCCCCATTGTGAAATACAGTGTGCTTCATCGACAGCAACTAGATCAATATCTAAAAAATTTAACTGATATCTAAAATAATCAATCGCTAAACGCTCAGGTGTAATATAAATTAACTTAATTTTGCCTTCATATGCCTGACGTAAAATTGGATTAACCTCTTCTTGCGGTGTAGTAGAATTTAATGCTGCCGCATTAATTCCATTTTGCTTTAAATTATCAATTTGATCTTTCATTAAAGAAATTAATGGTGAAATGACCAAAGTTACACCGGGATTAATCAAAGCTGGTATTTGATAACACATTGATTTTCCGCCACCGGTTGGCATAACCGCTAACACATTTTGCTTTTTTAAAACTAAATCAATTACTTGTTTTTGACCTGGGCGAAAATTTGTATAGCCAAATGTATCTTTTAAAACTTCTTCTGGATTCATAAACTTATCCTAACTAGTTAAATTGCTACTTTTTATTCTAAATTAACAATTCACCCCAAACAAGATAAAAAGATTCACACTTTTAAATAAAGAAAAATGTGAATCTTTTAGAGTTAAATTTACTTATAAAATGTTTCTTCTACTGCATGAGTGATCGCAATCTTATCATGAGCATAGGACAAACCGCCCTGAATATAAAGCATGTATGGTTCACGTAAAGGGCCATCAGAAGAAAGCTCAATTGTTGATCCTTCAACGAAACTTCCCGAAGCCATAACAACTTCATCTTCGTAACCATCCTGATGATATGGAATTGGGTCAACAAATGAATTCATTGGTGAATAGTGTTGAATAGCCGCACAGAATTTTACCATCGGATCAGGTTTACCAAAAGTGACAGTTTGAACAATATCACTACGCGGATCACTCCATTTAGGTGAAACCTGCATCCCCATTTCTTCTAATAAGGCTGCAGTAAAGACCATACCTTTTTGAGCTTCACCAGTAGTATGAGCTGCCATAAAGAATCCTTGGTAGATATCACGCAAATAACCCCAAGTTGCGCCTTCACCTTTTCCAGCTCCTGGCACTGTCAACCGTGAACCAGCACCATCAATTAAATCCTGCCGGCCAACTAAAAAAGCACCGCCTTTTACTAAACCTGCACCAGCATTCTTATAAAGGGAACCAGCCATCATATCAGCACCATAAAAAGTTGGTTCTTCACATTCAGAAAATTCACCATAACAGTTATCAATGAAAATATTGACATCGGGACGAACTTCCTTAATAAACTTGAGCATTGGCTTGATCTTAGCCATGGTAAAAGTCTTACGAGTTGCATAGCCTAATGATCTTTGAATTGCCACTACTTTAATTGAAGGATCCATGATATCTTTTTTAGCTTGATCATAATCAACCTCGCCGTCTTTTAATTCTGTAGTCTTAAACTTGATGCCCCATTCCTTCATGTTGCCTGGTTTATTGCCAGCTAAGCCAATAACTTCTTGAATAGTATCATATGGCGTTCCAGTTAAATAATAAAGGGTATCCCCTGGGCGAAGCATGCTGAAAAGACCAACTGTAATTGCATGAGTACCTGAACCAAATTGTGGACGAACTAGAGCATCATCTGTTTTAAAATAGTCAGCATATATATCTTCAATCTTATCACGACCTATATCGTCGTAGCCGTAGCCTGTTGATGGAACTAGATCTTCTTCACCAACATGATGTTTTCTAAATAGGTCCAATACACGTTGTTGATTATACAAAACTTGTTCATCAATTTCTTCTAGACGAGGTTGAATCATTGATTCAACTTTAGTCACTTTATCGCTTAACTCTTTTGGTAAATTCTCTTTCCAAGAAAAACTCATTTTTAACTCCCTATTTATTTTTGATTACTTCTGCTTGTACGCATAAACTACCATTATTATTTTCGCTCAGATATACTCCCTGAATCTCTGGCACAAAACCAGGAAACTTTTCAATAGCATGCGCCAAAACTTCAAAGTACTTTTGATCTACCGTTCCCCACTTTTCACCGGGTGCAACAATGAAAACACCTGGAGGATATGGCAAAGCTCCTTCGGCAGCAATTCTTCCAACAACATTTTCTAGGTTGACCAGTTCATTTTTATCTTTTTTAAAAAGCTGATCAGCTGTAGCTGGTGTCATTTGATAGTCTTGCATCCCTGATTTAGAAAATAGCTTTTGCTGTAATACAAAAGTATTATTTTCCTGATAGTACTCATGCATTTCTTGACACAACTGTTTCAGGGTATAGCCTTGATAACGCTTTGGATACTCATTATATAAAACCGGCAAAACATCTTTCATTAAGTCATCTTCTAGATAGTGTTTTTCAAAACTTAAAAAAGCTTCAAGTAAAGTATCTAGTTCTGCTTGACTATCTCCCGGTGTAAGTAAAAACAACAATGAATTCAAATCATTTTTAGCTCGAATAATATGATTTTCCATTAAGTATTCTGCCACTACCGCGCCTGGAATACCTACTTTCTCATATTTTGCATTTTTAACATCAATTCCGGGAGTTTTTACCGTAATCTTCAATGGGTCAATCATTGCTTCGCCTGGAACCATTTTACGGAAACCGTGCCAATCCGTATTTTGTCCCATTTCCCAATATTCTGCATTGGTAGCCAATTCATCAGTCGAAATTTCGGCAAAATTGTCAGGAACTAATGGCTTAAATAGCTTAGACTTTTTGAGTAGTTTTTTCCGCCATTCAATTCCCATTCGCAGAGTTTGATCCCACCACTTTTTATTTCCTGCTCCAGCAGTAACGTAGGAATTAACTGTTAATGAAGCATAAAGTGGGTATGCATAACTGGAAGTAACAAACTTCAGATAAGCATGATTAAAGTGCTTATGATCAACATATCGTTTTTGTCCTTTAATATGAGCATCCTTTTTTAGAATCTGTGACGCTTGAGCCATACCTGCTTGCTGTTTATGTAATGACTGAGTAACCAAAATACCTGGATCATCAGGACCCAAGTTAAGTAGAAGTGGTGATAAATGTCTCATAATTGGTACGAATTCTTCAAAGCCGCCCCAGGCACAGTCAAACAGAACATAATCACAAAGTTTACCGATTCGGTCAATAATCCATTGTGCATCATAAAAGACTCCATCATAGGTTTCTGCTTGTACGATTGCTAACCTAAATGGACGCTTAGCCTTTGCCTTTGCCGGATCTATCTTAGCTACTTCAGCTCTAATTTTATCTTCAGTTAAGAAGGCTGGATCCATTTCTCCAATTAGTCCAAGTGCATTTCGATCAGTTGGAATGTAGACCGGCTTTGCTCCGCTCATTACCAAGGCAGAATTATACAAAGATTTATGATTATTTCGATCAAATAAAACTAGATCGCCTTCAGATAAAAGTGCACTTGCGCAAATAGAATTAGCTGAAGTCGTTCCGTTGGTACAGAAGTAAACCTTATCTGCATGATAAGTTTTAGCAGCTTTCTTTTCTGCATTAAGTGGCGTTCCAGCATGCGTCATTGTATCTCCTAATTGAGGAACAGTATCACTTGTATCGGCAAACATTAGATTTTTACCAAAGAACTTATTAAAAACTACTCCGGCAGGATGTTTGTCATAATATTGCCCATTATGGTGACCCGGTGTAGTAAATGAAATTGGTTTTGCTTGAGCAAAATTGATCAAGTCGGTCAAAAAGCCTGGCACCATTTGCTTTTCATATTCTGTAGCTTTCTGAGTGACTTGGTCTTCATCTACCTGATCAGTTACTTTAATCAATGGAATCGGAAAACCAGATTGTTCTCTTAGAGCTTCTGCTTGTTTTATTCCTAATGCATCATCATTTTTGACAACAATTGCGGCAAGTTCAGCACTATTTTGTACATCGCCAATTGGAATTGTCGACCAACCTTTCATCTTATTAACATTGACGCCATTTCCAATGGCAATTTTCAAAAAATCCATCCTTTTTCTTTCCATTTTGTCTACGAAACCGTTTTACATATTGCAAAACTTTAAAAAGTCTTTATAATTTTTCTACAGTATAGCGTACTTTTTGCATTCTTTCTTAAAATACGCTACAGCTGAAATTATTATATAAATATTGGAGGTTTTTAACAAGTGCATTTGCCTTGCTCGCCTCCGAGAACAGCTATGTCAACACAACGATAAAATAGCTTAACTTGGAGGAATTTTTATGTCAGAAACAATCGAAACAGTCAATTTCGAACCCGGCAAAAAACACTACATGTCATGGCCAGTTATTGCATTGATCGACTTCGTAACGATTATCAGTTTTGAAAATATTTTTTATCCATTTCAAAATCAAGGCTTATCAGTAGTTGTATCTTGGATTTTCCTACTCTTCGCCTACGTTATTCCTTATGCATTGATGTCTAGTCAAATGGGCCTAACCTTTACTGATCAAGCCGGTGGATTGGCATCTTGGGTACGTCATTCATCTAACGATACACTGGGCTACTGGACTTCATGGATGTATTGGGTTCAAACTGTTCCTTATTTGGTCGATGTTTCTAATTCAGTTATTGTGTCCTTTTCATGGATTATTTTGGGCAACAATACTTTAGACAAGCATATGTCTACTTTTTGGTTTGGGATTTTGACCTTTGTCATTATTCTTGCCTTTATTTTGGTTGAAAATGCAATCAAGAATTCACTTGAACTACTATCTTTAATTGGTGGTGGTGCAATGTTTATTATGTCTATGCTCTTTGTTTTACTTGCTGTTTGGTCAGTTATGCATGGACACCATATTGCTACCCAACCATTTAACTTGGCCGCATTTAAGCCATCATTTAGTTTACGTTACTTTTCTACCACTGGTCTTCTAATCTTCGCCATGTCTGGTGCAGAACTTGCTGCTCCTTATATCGTACAAATGCGCGATCCAAAACACGAATTTCCTAAAGCAATGTGGATGTTGGCTTTGATGACTGGATTCTTGACTATCTTCGGTACTTTGGCTTTAGCAATGTTTTTCAATGCTCATCATATTCCACATGATTTCAAGATGAACGGACCTTACTATGCATTTCAACTACTAGGCGAAAGCCTTGGTTGGGGCAAAGTATTAATGTACATCTTTGCTGTTGTTCAAGCCCTCTTTATGATGGCCCAATTAGCAGTTTTACTTGATGCATCAAGTCGTGTCTTTGCCGGTGACGTTGCCGACAAATTCATGCCAAAATGGTTAACTGGGAAAAAAGACAAAACAGGTCGTCCAGTTCACTCGTACACTTTAACTTGTGGTTTAGCCTTATTCTTGCTTTTACTTACTGGGACTTTGCCAAATATTAATTCAATTTACAATTGGCTTTTAAATATCAATGGTATTATTTCCCCATACAAGACTTGTTGGGTATTCTTCGCTTTCATTATGTTACGGATGCACCAAGAGAAGTTCCACTCAGATTATGTCTTCATTAAAAATAAGACTGGTGCCCTTATAATGGGCTGGTGGTGCTTAATCTTTACCTTTATCTGTGCTACTTTAGGATTTATTCCTCAAGAAGCGGAAGCAACATTCGGTAGCGCAGCCTTTAATCACCAATTAATTATGAATATTATTACAGTTATCGTACTCTTTGGCTTAGGCTTCTTACTACCATACTTAAGAAAACGCGAAGAACGTAAAGAAATGAATATATAAAATAAACATGCTTCGATCAGTTCGAAAATCGAGGCATGTTTATTTTATTATTCTAATATTTCAACCTGCATCTTACTAGGAACATTAACAAAGTCGAATTGTTTTTGAAAAACATGATCAAACCGTAAATCATAAACAGAACCAATAATTGGTGTTAATGCAAAAGCTCGTAAAGTGTTCATATCTTTAGTTTTATTAGCATAAATATGATGCATTTGTGGTTTGATTTTATAAATTCGTTCTAAATATTGTGGACTTACCTCATCAACATAGCCTTCTAGAGTGAAACCAATGCTAGTAAGAGTTTCTCTTCCGCGCAAAGCGGTAATTGAAACTTTATTGTGTCCCTTAATATGGCGATAAAATGACTTCTGATTAGTCGTTGCAAAAATCAGACGACCATCTTCATTAAAGTCAATATCGATAATATTGGTATGTGGATCACCATTTTGATCAATGGTACCAAAAATTACTGAATGGAAACAATCAACGATTAGATCTAGGAATTCGTCGTTACTTAAATTGCGATCGAGTTCAGGAACATGTTGTCTCATATTAATCTTTCCGTTTCTATATACTTTCTGTAATTTTTATCTATATTATTTCTTATAGTGTACATGACACAATTAACTAAAAACAACTTTAATGCTCATTATTTTCCCATTTTAAATGTATAATTGTTTAATATTAATTTTTCTGGTAAAATTTTAGCTAACAAAAAATAAGAAAAGAGGCAGAATATGAATATAGATTATAAGAAATTGGCCCAAGCCAAAAAGGACGACATTCTTCGTGATCTTGACGAATTAATCGCAATCGACTCATTTGAGGATTTGAATAATACTTCCGAAGAGTATCCTGTTGGTCCAGGTCCAGTTAAGGCAATGAAGAAATTCTTATCGTTTGCACAGCGTGATGGTTTCCATATCAAAAATGTTGACAATTACGCTGGCCGTGTCGACTATGGTACTGGTGAAAAACGTTTAGGCATTATTGGCCACATGGACGTGGTTCCAGCTGGTGACGGCTGGGTAACTGATCCTTTTAAAATGTTAATTAAGGATGGTAAAATCATTGGTCGAGGTTCTGCCGATGATAAAGGTCCTGCCCTAGCTGCATATTATGGCATGCTTTTACTTAAAGAAGCTGGATTTGAACCTAAGAAAAAGATTGATTTTATTGTGGGAACCAATGAGGAAACTAATTGGGTTGGCATTGATTACTACCTAAAACATGAGCCAACCCCTGATCAAGTATTCTCACCTGATGCCGAATTTCCAATTATCAACGGTGAACAGGGGATCTATACCCTGACCATGACCTTTAAAGATGACAATAAAAAGGGATCAGTAATCCTTAAGTCATTCAAGGCCGGCATTGCTGAAAACGTAACTCCTCAAAAGGCCAATGCAACTATTGTTGGTAGTGATTTAGCCACAATGAAGGAAAAATATACTAAGTTTTTATCAGATAATAAACTTGAAGGCGAATTCACTATTGAGGGCGATGAAGCTAAGATTGAATTAACTGGTCAAGGTGCCCATGCATCTGCACCTCAAGTTGGTAGAAATGCGGCTACATTTTTGGCAGTATTTCTAGATCAATTTGATTTTGCTGGTCGCGATAGAAGCTGGCTTCATTTCTTAGCCAATGTTGAACATGAAGACTTTAACGGCAAAAAATTAGGCGTTGCTCATCATGATGACTTGATGGGTGATCTCTCAAGTGCTCCATCAATGTTTGACTACGAGGAAAATGGAAATGCTGTTTTGAAAGATAATATTCGCTATCCTCAAGGTACTGATCCAGATAAGATGGTTAAGCAAGTTGAAGCAAAATTTGGTGATATCTTAACTCCAAGTTTTGCTTCATTTGAAGAACCTCATTATGTACCTGGAGACGATCCATTAGTTCAAACCTTGCTCAAAGTTTATGAACGCCAGACTGGTAATAAAGGTCATGAAGTCGTGATCGGCGGTGGGACTTATGGGCGTTTATTTAAGCATGGAGTTGCATATGGCGCTCAACCTGAAGATGCTCCAATGGTTATGCACCAAGCAAATGAATATATGAAGGTAGATGACCTAATTAATTCAATTGCGATTTATGCCGAAGCTATCTATGAATTGACCAAGGACGCCGAATAAAAATTTTTACATGTATCAAAAAAGCTTATATACTGATCTTGTTTTAATGCAGTATATAAGCTATAGAAAGTTGCTAGTGTCATATATCACTAGTGACTTTTTTATTTTTCCAATAAAACTTCTTCATTATTTTTCTTAGATTTTAGCCAAAAATGATGTCCCAAGTAACAAATAGCTACAAAAGGAATTGTATAGTACAATGCTACTATTTGAGTTGGATCGAACCAGATTAACACACAAGAAAGTAGGCTTGATATAAATGCAAAATATGGAATTACAGGATACCATGGGGTCTTGTACTTCAATTCACTGAGTTTAAAAATGCCCTTCTAAACTTCAATTCTGACCATGCAATCGCCGTCCAAACGAATACAACAGCTAATCCAGAAATAGAAACTAATACTAGATAAACCGTCGAGGCAGCAACTTTACTAGAAATCAAAGCAAAAATTCCGCCTAACATACTTACTACTAATGACAATACTGGAATACCACGCTTATTAGTTTTGGTGAATGCTTTAGGAATTGTTCCTTCGTTGCCCAACGACCAAAGCATTCTAGTTGAAGCATACAAACCTGAATTGGCCGCAGAAATAATTGCAGTCAAAACTACGAAGTTCATAATATTTGCAGCAAATGGCACATGAATTAGGTCAAGCACATACACAAATGGGCTTTGAGTTACTCCAGCCGTATGATAAGGAATTAATGCAGCCATAACTACAATTGAGCCAATAAAGAAGACAATTAAACGCCAAAGTGTTGTCCTAATTGCTTCAGGAATAGCTTTCTGAGGATTCTCTGCTTCACCAGCCGTAATGCCAATAAGCTCAGTTCCTGAAAAAGCAAAGTTTACTGTTAGCATTGTTGTAAATACTCCACCCCAGCCGTTGGGGAACCAGCCATTTTTATAAAAATTAACCAATCCCAATGTGCTTGATAAACTTTGCTCAACTGATCAATCAAAGCTGTTGCGGTCCATAATTTATTATTATTATCTACGCCTTGTTTTTCCAATTCATACGACATTGCACCATCTAGGACTAATCCCTTATTTTTAATCTGTTCAAGCAAACCCATTTTTTCATGCTGTCAATATTATTTCAGTAAATTTCCTAAATAATAGCCGCAATAAACTAGAACCAAGCCACCCAGATATGATGACACCGCGTAGAATACAAGACCACGATAATTTTTACTCTTATAAAGCTCAACCAATTCTGTATTCATAGTAGAAAAGGTTGTATAGCCACCCATTACTCCAGTTCCCAGTAATGCATAAATAAAAGTGTTAGCACCAATTCCAAAAATCAAGCCTAAAATTAGTGCTCCAGTTAAGTTAATAAGCAAAGTCGGTGTAGGTAAATTAGAAAATTTATTGCCAATCCATTCCCAATGCTTTTTACCATAATTAGTAATAGCATAACGAAGCATAGCTCCAATTGATGCACCAATTCCTGCAAGCAAAAAATTCATCGTGTATTCCTTTCCTTTCTTACTAATTGACCAACTTTTTTACCAATTTTCATTCCTAACATAGCAAAAACAAAGCCAAAAATAATTGAGCTAAAGTAATAAATTACTGCTTCGATTGGCAAATTAGCCTGCATATTTTTTAAAACATCAAGATTAAAAGTTGAAAAAGTAGTAAATGCACCTACAAAGCCAGTACCTAATCCAACTACAAGCCACTGCCTAATCTCTTTAGTTTCAATAAAAAAGTAGGTGAAAAACGCTAATAAAAAGCAACCTATGACATTACCCCAAAAAGTACCATAATAGCTGAAGTTTGCATTTAAACCAGCACGTGCCATACCACCAAAAAAGGCGAAAATAGCGATACTAATGTAATTAATAAATTTTGAATTCAAACAGATTCCTCCCACAAAAAAACGTCTACTCTACCCCTATCGGATAAAGTAGACGTCATTAGATTTTACTCGGTTAATGGCGAACGTCATCGCCTATTCAGTTAACAGTTATCATCATACGACTTTTCTGTTTGGTTGGCAAGTTGTATTGTGTGCGTGTCGCTTTGCGACACGCAGTTTGATTATTTAATAAAAAATTTAGTAACAACGTGCTTGAAATAATGTATAATTATTTTTAACGAATGTTTGAAAGGAGCCTCAATCTTGACTTTTCCATATGAAGATAAATTTCGCATTTACTGTAAACAACAAAAGAAACTAGCCGATTCAACTATTTCTCTAGCCTGTTCTTCAATTTCAACTTTTTGGGATTATTATTCTGGTAGTTTAGATGCTACTGAAGCAAATGTAGAAAATGTTACAACTGGAGATATACGTAACTTTTTAGATTCACTTGAAAATAAACTCCATATGAAAAGTAATACAGTAAATAAATATCTTAGTCACATAAAGATGTATTTTGTTTTTTTGAATGAATATGGCTACATCATTACTTATCCATTGCTCACTTTACGTGGTAATCGCTTCAATCGTAAGCAACACTATGTTATTGGCTGGGAAAATTATTTATCAGAATTAATTCAAATAAAAAATATTCATCCTGAAACTATCAAGATGATGGCTGCTATTGCTTGTGGTTTTAAGCCAAAAGAAATTATGATTTTGCATGTAAATGAATTGTTGGCAAAAGTTAAAGAAAATGATGTCAGAGAATATATCCAAAATCACACTAATTTTGCCAATAACGATAATCCCTATCTGTTTGCTCGCCGCGATGGCAAACATTACGCTTCTGATTTTAATATTAACCAAAAAATTGCCCCTGACCGTTCAATAGTCGGCATGCCATTAACTACACATAAGCTTCGGATGTCTTATGTCTACTCTGTTTTGTCTAATTCAAAATTAAGAGAAGCGGATTATATTGAAAAATTACATCTTTCAATGAAAACTTTAAATTACTATCGTAAAAATATGACACTCTATGTAGAAACCAGTAAATTTGAATTAAAAAAATAAACAAGCAAAAACGACTACCCATTTCGAGTAGTCGTCTTTGTTTGTTGAAGGTGAAATTTCAACAAATCTATCTTAGTCAGAACTTGGAGTTATCTATTAGTACCAGCCATTTGCTTGCCAGAAACTTTTAGCAGCGCTCCAAGAGCCATATCTAGATTTGACATAATTATCCGCTACACGTTCTTGGTTAGCAGCTGAATAATCACCATTCAAATAAGATGAAGAAAGTTGATACTTACCTACATATTGGCCATTTCTAGCACTGTATGAGCCACCAGATTCTTTGCTTGCAATCCATGCCTTTGCACTAGCTTCGGAACCTGTCGCGGTTGATGAATATGAACTAGTTGTTGTCGTCTTAGGTGTGTAGTTCACATTTGAATAAGTGTATGAACTTTGACTTTGGCTAGCTTGTGTAGTTTGTTGAGCTGGCGTTTGTGTTTGAGTGTAGGTATTTTCTTGTCTAGCTTGAGTATTTTGGCTAGTAGTATAATTAGTTGCCAATACCCATTGATTTAAGCCAAGATCATACCACTTCTGTCCCTTTGAATCATAAGCAGTTTTTATAATCTTCCAGTTAGTACCTGCAGCTAGAGTTTGACCAGTTGCAACTGGATTTTCATAGTTATTGTAAACGGTAGTAGCTTGTGTAGTTGTATATACTGCTGCATCATTTTGCACAACGGCAGCTTGTGCTTCATTATTATCTAGTTGATTGATTGCACCAATACCTGCAAGTGATAAAGCAGCAACAGCAATAGTCTTAGTTAAAATAGATTTAGTTTTCAAAAAACATCTCTCCTTAAATTAAAACGTCAATTACTATTCATCATTTTTGTTTTATTATTCTCTTGCAATTGACATTTTATATAATACCTGCTTCGAGTTGCAGTTCCATCACAGTCAGATCACACAATGATTAAAGAAAAATGTTTTTTCGTAACAGTTGGAAATATTTTTAATAAATCTAGATTTCTCTGCAATATTTGTAAAAATCATGCAATATATGAACAAAATTTGACGACAAAATAAGCATCCCTACGCCATAAAAGATCGTTTTAGGGATGCTTATTTAATTAATAATTTAATTCTTGGTCCATACTTGCAGGCCAGCCACCAATACCACGTTTTTAATCAAGGCCACGCAATGTCTCCATCTCTTCAGCAGTAAATTCAAAATCAAAAATATCCAAATTATCCTTCATGTGTAACGGATTCGTCGAGCATGGTTGAAGTTACTCAGTCCAATTGAACGTAGCTTTCCCGCCTGATATGCCTCCTCAAGTGCCTGGTAAGTACCTAAACTATCAGACATAGGCCAGTGAATAATCATTAAATCAAAATAGTCTTGCTGGGCGCGAATTAACGATTCATCAATCCCCTTCTTCGCCTCTCTATAACCACTTGTTTGCGCTTTAGTGGTCAAAAAAATGTCTTCACGTTTAATGACGCTTTTGTTAATAGCATTGCCTACTTCTGCTTCATTACTGTATGCTTGAGCAGTATCAATTAACCGATATCCAGCCTTCAAAGCCTCGGCAACCGCTCCTTCAGTAATTCTAGGCTGAATTCTATATGTTCCAAAGCCAAAGATTGGAGTTTTTACACCGTTATTAAAAGTTAAATATTTTATTTTTATTCCTCAATATTTTATTCAGGATCAGATGCAGAGTGATAAGTAATACTAAATCCAGCTTGATATTCCTTACCTGGCTCCAAATGATTCATACCATATTTGTGCTCTAGCTCACCATCAGCATCTTCTCTATCTGCAATTCCCCACCATGGCTCAATACATACATAATTAGCGGTATTTGGATATTGTGACCAAATGCCAACATATGGTGCATTTCTAGTCCAAACATTGATGTGGAATTTACTCTTATCAGTTCTCAAAGATACTTTATTGTCATGACCATGTAATTCATAAATCAAGGCATCATCTTTAAATAGCTCATCACTTAAACCAATAAAACTATCAGTCGAAGCTAGAGAACGATTATTCCAGTCAAGATATGCTCCTTTAAGTGGGATTTTTACCCTAGCAATAGATGGATGCATATCGAAATAATAATCTTCTTTCTCTTCCCCATTATTTACTGGTAAGTTAAATCCAGGGTGACCACCTACACCAAAAATCATAGTTTCATCTGATTTATTAACTACGCTAAAGTTTTCTTCCAATAAATTATTCATCAAATTATAGTTAACTCTGAATTCAAATTTAAATGGATACATTTCACGCGTTTTTTCATTATCTTTCAGTAAGAACGTGATACTTTCTTGTGTATGATTCTCCACTTCAAAATCACAATCACGGGCAAAACCATGCTGACCCATATGATAGGTCTTACCTTGATACTTATATTCATCATTCTTAAGTCGCCCTACAATTGGAAAAAGTACAGGTGCATGTCTGCCCCAGATCTCTGGATCAGCTTGCCACATATATTCTTCACCGGTATGAGCTCCTTTAACGCTCTGAACTTCAGCTCCGTGATCCGAAATCACTACTTCGATCATATTATTCTTGATTGTGTAATCCATAACTAAATTTCCCTCTACATATCAAACAGTTAAAAATCATAATGTAATCGCTTAATTACTTATATTTTAACATTAATGCGTCAATAAGCCAGAATAAAAACAAAAGAAAAAAGCATTCAAACTTTGAATTGAATGCTTCATTCGTGATTCTTTGATCAATTAGAGAATAAATTTAGTTAAGTCTTTATTCATAATAGTATCGCCTAACTTATCTTCAACATAGGCTTCAGTAACTGTGATTTCACCCATTTCCATATCAGGCCCTTCGTAAAGAACGTCTTCTAAGAGCTTTTCAAGAATAGTTGAAAGTCGACGAGCACCAATATTATCAGTGCCTTGGTTAACATCAAAGGCAATCTCCGCAATTTTATCAACGGCTTCTTGGGTGAAAACTAACTTAATGCCATCTGCCTTCATTAAAGCAATGAATTTTGTGGATCCTTCAAGATCTTGACAAAATCGTCCTTGGTTAAAGCGTTAAGTTCAACCCGAATTGGAAAACGTCCTTGAAGTTCTGGAATCAAATCACTAGGCTTACTTTCAGCAAAGGCACCTGCAGCAATAAACAAAATATGATCAGTTGAAACTGGACCATATTTTGTATTTACAGTTGAGCCTTCAACGATTGGTAAAATATCTCTTTGAACACCTTCACGAGAAACTTCACCAGAATTACGTTTATTACCAGCAATAATTTTATCAATTTCATCAATAAAGATAATTCCGTTATTCTGGCTTCTTTCAATAGCATGTTGATAGATAGCGTCATAGTCAACTAACTTACGTGATTCTTCTTGAATCAAAACTTCACGTGCTTCTTTTACTGATAAAGTACGCTTAACCTTTTTCTTAGGCATAAGATCACTAAGCATTGAGCCCATATCCATCCCCATTTGACCCATCATGTCACTCATTGGGTTGGCCTTAGGAGCTTGTTCTACCTCTATGGTAACTTCGTGATCTTCAAGTAAGCCTTTAGCTAGCTTTTCAGCCACATCCATTCGTTTGTTTCTTACATCAGCAGAAACATCCTCTTCATGATCTTCTTCGCGATTATTTTCTCCCATCAACATAGACATCATATCTTGCATTTGCTGCATTTGATTTTCACGACGTTCATGTTTCTCTGCTGGAGCTAACAAACGAACCAATTCTTTATTTGCTTCTTTAGCTGCTTGAGTCTTTACACGAGCAAATTGGTCCTTTTCTTCCATTCGTACGGCTTCGGAAACCAAGTCACGGACCATTGATTCAACGTCACGTCCTACATAACCTACTTCAGTAAACTTCGTTGCCTCTACTTTAACAAAGGGAGCTTCTACAATATCAGCTAAACGACGAGCAATTTCAGTTTTACCTACACCAGTAGGACCAGCCATTAATAAATTCTTAGGCGTTACTTCACGTTGCATTTCTTTAGATAACTGCATTCTACGGTAACGGTTGTAAAGAGCTATCGCAACTGATTTTTTAGCTTCATCTTGGCCAATAATATATTCGTTTAAAATTTTAACTATTTCTTTTGGGGTCTTAATAGCCATTTCCTTCACTCCTAAATTTCATCAGTGACAATTTTATCATCAGTGAAAACATCAATTCCTGAAGCAATCTTTACAGCTTCATGTGCAATTTCATAGGCCTTCATATCTTTTGCGTGTCGAGTCATGGCAATCGCTGCGGCTTGAGCAAAATTACCACCTGAACCAATTGCAACTACGTTTTCATCAGGTTCAAGTACTTCACCATTACCTGAAATTAAAAGTAGGTCTTTGTCATCAAAAGCAATCAACATTGCATTTAATTTTTGTAGAGTTGGATCCTTACGCCATGCTTGAGCCATTTCCACGGCAGCACGACGAAGATCGCCTGAGTAGCTTTCGAGCTTGCCCTCAAGCATATCTTGAAGGCTGACTGCATCAGCTACACCACCGGCAAAACCAATTACTACACGATCATGGTAAATACGACGAATCTTACGCGCTGTTGCCTTGGCAATAACTTTTTCGCCTAAGGTTACTTGTCCATCACCGGCAATTGCTGTTTTTCCATTAAATCTTACTGAACAAATTGTTGTCATGTTAAACCTCAACTTTCTTTATTACGAGGAAAATATTTTTGATAATCTGATTTTAAATGAGCCATTGTTACATGAGTATAGATTTGCGTTGCTGATAGACTACTGTGTCCTAATAACTCTTGGACACTTCGCAAATCTGCTCCATTATTAAGCATCGCGGTAGCAAAGCTATGTCGCAACTCATGTGGGTGTACTTTACCACTAATTCCTGCCTGATTAAAAGTTTTTTGCATTACAGTTTCAATTCCGCGGCTAGTAATGCCAGTTCCTTGATTATTTAAAAATACATGCTGTTCATCATCATTTTTAAGTAATAATGGACGTGCATTTTCTAAATAAGCAATCAAAGATTTTTTTGTTTTATCATCAAAAGCAACATAGCGGTCTTTATTTCCTTTACCGTGAACCAAAATTGTCTGTAAGTCTAAATCAAGTTGATTCAAAGTAAGATTACTAACCTCACTTACCCGCATCCCTGTCGCATAAAACAGTTCAAACATTGCCAAATTTCTCATCGTCAAAGCCTTATTTCCCTTCAATGAATCAAAAACCTGCTTTAATTCAGGCTGGTAAAAAAATTGCGGTAATTTTTTCTCACCACGGCGTAAAGTAATACCCTGAGTTGGATCGATTGCCACTAGTTTGCGGCGGGTTAAAAAGCGGTAAAAAGAATGCAGGCTGGACATCTTGCGCAACTGACTACTACGGGCTAACTTGCGTTCTGCTAAATGTTGTAGATAAACCTGGATATCACGTTCTCTTACTTTAGTCCAACCTGGGAATCCACCATTTTCATGCCAAAACCTTTCCGCTTCATGCAAATCTGTTTGATAAGCTAAAACGGTTTTCGCACTATAATGACGCTCATTTTGTAAATATGATAAAAATTGATCTAACTCACTTTGCCTTTGGTTCATTAATCTAAAACTTCCGTCTTAAATTCATCTAAACTAGCAAGACCACGTTCACTGACCTTCTCATGGCGCTCACGCTTCTTGCGAATCTTCTTACCCTCTAGTGGAGGTAGCAAAGCAAAACTAGCATTCATTGGTTGGAAATGTTTAGCACTCGTAGTAGTTATGTAGTTAGCCATTGAGCCTAACGCAGTATCTTTTGGGAAAGCCACAGTATCTTTCCCCATAGCTTCACGTGCTGCATTAATTCCTGCTACTAAGCCACTACCTGCACTTTCTACATAGCCTTCAACACCTGTCATCTGGCCTGCAAAAAATAATCCAGGCTGCTCTTTTGCCTCGTAAGAAGCTGTCAAAACTTCTGGTGAAGCCATATAAGTATTACGATGCATTTTACCATAACGAACGAAACGTGCATTTTCTAAGCCTGGGATCATTGAAAATACTCGTTTTTGTTCACCAAATTTCAAATGAGTTTGGAAACCAACAATATTATACATTGAAGCTGCAGCATTATCTTGGCGCAACTGTACAACTGCATAAGGAGTTTTGCCTGTATGTGGATCTTCTAATCCTACTGGTTTAAGTGGACCAAAAAGCATTGTTTTAGCACCACGCGCTGCCATTACTTCAATTGGCATACACCCCTCAAAAACATCGCTATTTTCAAAACCATGTAATTGCGCAGTTTCAGCGTTAATTAATTCCTGACTAAACTTTTCATATTGCTCTTTAGTCATTGGACAATTCAAATATGCAGCTTCACCACGATCATAACGCGACTTTTTATAAACAATGTTCATATCAATCGAGTCAGCGGTCACAATCGGAGCTGCTGCATCAAAGAAATGTAAACTATCAGTTCCAGAAAATTTTTGAATCTGTCCAGCTAAAGCATCACTAGTTAACGGACCAGTTGCAATAATTGTAATCCCATCTTTCGGAATTTCAGTAACTTCTTCTTCGTGAACAGTTACATTCTCTAACCCACGCAAAGTGTCAGTTACGTATTTACTAAAACTATCACGATCAACGGCTAATGCTCCACCTGCAGGCACTTGAGTTTTGTCGGCAGCTTTCATGATCAATGAATCTAAATAGCGCATTTCTTCTTTTAAAAGACCTACAGCATTAGATAATTGATTTGATCTCATTGAATTGGTACAAACCAGTTCCGCAAATTCACCAGTTTCATGAGCTGGAGTCTCCTTTTTTGGTCGCATTTCATAAAGGTCAACATGAATACCACGCTTAGCTAATTGCCAAGTTGCTTCACTACCAGCAAGACCTGCACCAATAACTGTTACATTTTTTGGCATTTACTCACCTATATTTTCTATGTTAATTGTTTTTTTGTTTTCACTGTCTTCACGATAATCACCGTTAGGACAAAGAATCACTGGACCTTTTTTAGAATGCTTTTCTACTAAAAAGTGGCCATCATTTGGACAATTTCTGCCAATTGGCTTGTCCCATGAGACAAAGTCGCATTCTGGATAACGAGAACAGCCGTAGAATTTACGATTTCTACGTGATTTCTTTTCGACAACCTGACCTTTGCCACATTTTGGACAAACTACACCGATTTCTTTAATGATTGGCTTAGTATTACGACAATCTGGGAAACGAGAACAAGCATAGAACTTGCCATAGCGTCCCATCTTAATCACCATTGGTGCACCACAAATATCACAATTAAAGCCAGCTGGTTCATCCTTGATTTGTACCTTTTCGATTTCACTATCAGCCTTATTTAATTCTTTCTTAAACGGTTGATAGTATTCGTCAACAACATGAACCCAATCCTTTTTACCATCTTCTACTTCATCCAATTCATTTTCAAGTCGGGCGGTGTAATCAACATCAGTAATATCTGGGAAGAAGCTTTCAATTAAGCCATCAACAATTTCGCCTAATTCAGTTGGTACAATTGAACGACCATCAAGTTTAACATAATAGCGGCGTTGAATTGTATCTATTGTAGGTGCATAAGTTGAAGGACGGCCCACGCCATTTTCTTCCAATGCGTGAACTAATGATGCTTCAGTATAGCGTGCTGGTGGTAACGTAAAGTGCTGTTTGTTATCGGACTTAGTCATCTTGACCTTGTCACCCTCTTCAAGATCAGGTAAGTCAACATTCTTTTCTTGTTGATTATCATAAACCTTGGTGAAACCAGCAAATTTCAATTTAGAACCAGTAGTTCTAAAAATCATACCATTTTGAACAATATCTGCACGAACAGTATCATAAACAGCTGGGGTCATTTCACTGGCCAAAAAACGTGACCAAATCAATTTGTATAAACGATATTGTTCCGTAGTTAGGACACTCTTTAATGACTCCGGTGTGCGATATACAGATGTTGGGCGAATGGCCTCGTGAGCATCTTGTGCGTCTTCTTGATTCCTAAAATGGCGTTGACTCTTAGCTGCAAATTCTGCACCATAATTTTCATGCAAAAACTTAGAAGCCTCTTGTTGGGCAACTGGTGATGTTCTCTTAGAGTCAGTTCTCATATAAGTAATCAAACCAACTGTTCCTTGCTTACCTAAAGAAATCCCTTCATATAATTGCTGAGCAATACTCATAGTTCTACGAGTACGATAACCTAAACGCTTATTGGCTTCTTGCTGCATTGTAGAAGTTGTAAATGGGGCTGCTGGCTGACGCCGACGTTGCCGAGCAACAACTTTATCTACTACAAAGTCCTTTTTCTTATCGATTTTAGCCAAAACATCCTTAACAGAATCGATATTAGGCAATTCTTTCTTTTTGCCATCAACACCATAAAAGGCAGATTTAAAAGTTTCTTTACCCTTAGCAAATTCCGCATCAATTGACCAATATTCTTTTGGCTTAAAGTTCTTGATCTCCTTTTCACGATCAATCACTAATTTTAAGGCAACTGATTGTACACGTCCTGCAGATAAACCTTTTTTAACTTTGGCCCAAAGAATTGGTGAAAGTGAATACCCTACAATTCGATCAAGTACACGTCTTGCCTGTTGGGCATCAACCGTATCCATATCAATTGTCCGGGGATGCTTGAAGCTTTCTTTAACTGCATCCTTGGTAACTTCGTTAAAAGTTACTCTATTCTTGGCTTTTTCGTCAAGATTCAATGCGTGCGCTACGTGCCAAGCAATTGCTTCGCCTTCACGATCGGGGTCGGATGCTAAATAAACATCCTTGGCCTTCTTGGCTTCGCTTTTTAATTCTTTAATGGTATCGCCTTTACCACGAATGGAAATATACTTAGGCTTATAGTTGTCTTCAAAGTCGATTCCCATTTGTGACTTAGGCAAATCACGAATATGCCCCTTGGAAGCAATAACGTGATAGTTTCTTCCTAAATATTTTTCAATAGTCTTAGCTTTTGCAGGTGATTCCACAATGACTAAGGTCTTTTTACGTTTTTTTGTTGTTTTACTTTTCGCTTTAGTAGGCATTAACTGCCTCCTTAATTCTTATTTTATTTTATGGGTACAGTCCAAAAATAACTAATACTTTCTGAATTGTCAAATCTTTATCTTGTTAAATTTAAAATCAACAATTGGCGTAGCTCCTGCTTCAATTAATTGATTGGGACCTGCAGACAATGCATTAGTAATTGGTCCAGGTACTGCATAAATATCGCGATTTTCTTGTAACGCTAAATTAGCAGTAATCAGTGAACCCGACTTTTCTTTAGCCTCAGTAACGATTACGCTTTGACTTAAGCCGGCCAAGATACGGTTGCGTTCAGGAAAACGATACGGACGCGGTGGTGTATCAGGCAAATATTCACTAATCAATAGTCCCTTTTGCGCAATTTCTTCTTGTAAAGCAAAATTTTGCATTGGATATGAAAAATTTAAGCCATTGCCAATAACCGCAATTGTTTTTCCTTGGTTGAAAAGTGCAGCCTTATGAGCTAAGGCATCAACGCCTTTTGCTAAGCCACTTGCTACAACCTGACCAGATTGCACAATATTAGGTACCAAGCGATTAATAACATCTTGACTATACTTAGTCGGATAGCGTGAGCCAACAATTGTAATGATTTCTTTTTGCAGTAAAGAAATATCTCCTCGGGTAAACAATACCATAGGTGGTCGATAAATTTGACGTAGTTTTTCTGGATATGCTTCATCGAAAAAACTGATTACGTCACACTGCTGTTCAATTTGTTGTACCATTCGATCCAACTGATCATCCTGAAAAGCGCGATAGCATGCATCCATTAGTTTCTCAGTTAATTCAATTTGTTCTAATTCTTCAAATTCAATTTCTGTTTCATCAGTTACCTGATTAGCAATTGTCAGCAATTTAACATAACCAATCCCTTTTTGCAATTTTAATTTTAGTAGAAATTCTGTTTTTTTCATAAAAAAAGCCCTCCACTATTTATTACGCAAAAAGAGACCATTATTTTTTTATAAATTGAAATTTATTCAAAAAAATCACTGACTGGAGCAAATGTTTTGCGGTGAATTGGCGTAGGGCCATACTTTTTCAAGGCTTCAATGTGCTCCTTGGTGCCGTATCCTGCATTATGATGAAAGCAATATTGAGGGTATATTCTATCATAATCATCCATCAATTGATCTCGAAAGACCTTGGCCACAATTGAAGCTGCCGCAATTGAATTCGACTTAGCATCTCCCTTAATCAATTTAACTTGGGGTAGATTTACTGGCACATTCATTGCATCTACCAAAAGTGCATTCGGCTTAACATCAAGTGCTCGTACTGCTTGAGCCATCGCTTGACGGTCAGCTTCATAAATATTAATTTGATCGATTACCTCTGCACTTTTTACTCCAATACCAACACTAACTGCTTCCGCTAAAATTTTAGGATATAACTTCAATCGTTTCTCTGGGCTCAATTTCTTCGAGTCGTTTACATCTAATAAATCAAAATCTTGATCAATTATCACAGCAGCAGTTACTACCGGTCCAGCTAAAGGGCCACGTCCTACCTCATCAACACCCGCTACTAATTGTCCCTTTTCCCAGAACTTTTTTTCATAAGAAAAGCGACGCAAAAACTCTTCTTTTTTTGCTAGTAATTTTGCTTGACGCTTACGATAACTAACTAACAATTTTTGTACGCCGGCCCGCGGATCTGCCTCAAGTTCGTTAATTTGGGCTTCAGAGACCTCAGATTTCAACAGCTTTTTTATTTCTTTAATTGTCATGGTCTATCTAACGTAATCCTTCCGATTGCACCCTTACGCAATTTTTGTAACATAAATAATGAAAAACGATCATAATCATCACGCATGCCATATTTTTCAGTCATTGACAAAAGCAAATCTGGATCAGCCATATCAGCAATTTGCTGTTCAGGTAATTTAGAAAATTTAAGCAAATCCTTAGCATAAAATTCACGTAAATTTTTCAAAACAAATAATGCTACATCATCTGCATGAAAAACACTATCCTTAATTGCACCGAAAGCAGCTAATTTATAACCAACTTCCTGATCAGAAAATTTAGGCCATAAAATCCCTGGTGTATCGAGCACTTGAATATTAGCATTTGTTTTCAGCCATCTTTGTCCCTTAGTTACACCTGGTTTGTTACCGACTTCAGCCACGTTCCGACCAACTAAACGATTAATCACCGTTGACTTGCCACAGTTAGGAATACCTGCCAAAGCAATTCTAATAGTAGGATTTGAGGCCCCTCGTGCTTCTAGCTTCTCTGTTTTGGCAGCTGCCGCCTTTTTTACTAAGGAAACCAACTTCTGCATATTAGTATTGTGCAAGGAGTCAAGTGCCAAAACATACTTATTATCTCCAGCTAATTCTGCTGCCCATGCCTTTGTTAAAACTGAATCAGCTAAATCAGCCTTATTTAAGATAATAATATGTGGTTTATTACCAACTAGTTCTTCAATCATTGGATTTCTTGAAGCTTGCGGAATTCGGGCATCAAGTACTTCCACCAAAACATCAATCAGTCCTAACTTATCTTCCAGTTGATTACGAGCCTTGTTCATATGCCCCGGATACCATTGAATTGTTGCCATATTATCTCTTCTTTCTAAAATTAATCATTTTCATCATCTAAGAACACCACTTCTGACATCAAAATCTGTCTATATAAAGCCAGAAAGCCTCGACGATATTTTCTCTCTTGTTGTGCAATTTTACCTAAATAGTCACGTTCTTGTCTAAAAGCATATCTATATACCTCAGCTCTAAATTCTTTCTGATCATCGGGTAATTCTTTTTGTTTAATTGTATACTTTATTTTCCTAGCAAAATCAACCATAGAAGTTTGATTCATTTGTGCCCTTAAATCGAATTTTAATTGTTTTCGAATCTTTTTAGGTAAATAGATCTTTTTCATTTGATCCATAGCATACTCAATCATTGCCACACGAACTCGATCAACTTCCTTTCTTTGATCAAAATCAGGTATATCTTTGTCCAAGATCATGTGAAAAACAATTGTTGGAACAATCATACTTAGTAAAATAAGCGTAATTTCACTAACCAAAATTAAATGGAAATCTGCTACATTAATACGTAAATCATATAACGTATATGCTAAAGCAAAAGTAACTGCTCCATGAATGCCACCCAGACAAAAATCAATGCTTCTTTATTACTCGTTTTTCCTTTAATAGAAGGGCTAAATCGATAATAAAAGTATCTAATAAGCAAATTAGCTAGGTATAAAATTATTCCGATCAAAATCGCATCAATTGTTTGTTGATTAAAATGTCTTCCCTCATTGACCGAACAATGATGATTCCCAAAAGCAAAAAGACAATCCCATTTAAAATATCAATCAGAAGTTGCGATAATTGATTACTGTTATAAAAAATAAAGGCATTAGTAAGCCTGCTTCGCTCAGATTCAACGTTATGAATCAATCCGGCTGCAACGACTGCAATAATTCCAGAAACGTGAATTTCTTCTGCTAAAAAATATATTATTAACGGTGTCAAAAAGAATATGACATCAACCGGCATTGCAACACCAGCAGATAAATGATATTGGGAGCGAAAACTTTCCTGACGCAAGAAAACTAATAAAGTAGCCACCAAAGCTCCTAGAAAAATACCTCCACCTGCAGAATATAAAAAATTACCTATTGCTTGTCCAATCCGTAATTCTTGATGCAAGTACCAATCAACTGCCATATTAAGCAAAATGATACCTGAAGCGTCATTAAACAAAGACTCATCTTTTAGGTAAAAAGCAATCTTCTTAGGCAGCTTCAATCCATGTGTTACAGATTCTGTTGCTGTAGCATCTGTTGGCATTGAAATTGCAGCCAGAATAAAAGCCAGTGGTAGAGAAACCCATACTAAAATAGATCCCGAATCCCGCAGTTATAGTTGCCAAGATAATCATAATAACCGTTAACCCAACTATTGCACGCCACGAACGTAAAACATTGTACAACCTAGTACGTTGTCCCTCAAAAAATAGTAATGGCGCTACAATCAAGCCCATAAATAATTCCGAGCTAAAGCTCTCAATTAATGAATTTGTTTGCGATACTAGTGCAATAGCCGCTCCAATCGCCATTGCAATGTAATTAACTGATATTCTCTTCAAAAAGCGTTGTTGAATAATCGTCGCAAATGCTACCGCAAAGACAATAAAACCAATAAAAATTACTACCTGCATTTTTCTACCCACTTAATAAAAAAGCCCAGGCATCTATCAGGCTTGGGCTTAATACATCATTTTGTCTTCATACATTCGATAAGCACGATCAAAAATTGACATACTTGGTAAATAACTAGCATTCAATTCCAAATAATCTGACAATTTCTCATAATCTTGTTCTTGCTTAGGAAAAGTCAGGTCATGCTGTGCATTATTCGCAAATTGAGCTACGTCATCAGCTGAATCTGCATCCCTTTGCGTCATTAAATATCGATAAAAACTTTCTCGGTAAGCCATAATTACTCCACATAATATAAGATCGCATAAGCACCATTGCCAGCATGTGTTGCGATAATTGGACTTGTCTCTGCCACTAAAACATTAATTGCAGGATTGATTTCACGAATTTTTTCAGCTAATTCTTCCATTAATTCAGGTGTATCAACGTACGAAATGCCTACTTCTTTAATATGCTCTTTATTATCTGCGATTTCTTTTAACACTCGTTCATCAAAAGCACGTGTAAATTTCTTACCTCGTCCTTTTTTGGCTACGATTAACTTACCTTGTGGCATCTGAAGAGCGATTCTAATATTAAGCATAGTAGCAATTCGACCAGAAAGTGCACCTAAACGGCCACCCTTGATTAAGTTTTGTAAATTAACTACCATCATTTCCAGTTTTTGAGTACTACGAATCTTTTTAACATGATCAATAATCCCAGCCATGCTTTTACCAGCCTGAGCATCCTTAGCAGCAGCCAAAACTTGGAAGCCTTCTGCCCTGTCGGTTAGTTCAGAGTCAATAATTGTAACATTATCGCTTTGACCTGCAATTTCTACAGCTTGACGAGCGGCATCTATCGTACCACTTAATGATTTAGCTAAGAAAATACCAATCACTTGACTGCCATCTGCGGTTAATTTTTTAATTACATCAACAAAACGGCCAATTGGTGGCTGACTAGTCTTAGGTAAGCTCTCCGCTTCGTTCATCTTCTTGACAAAATCACTTCTAGTGATATCAATCCCATCCACATATGACTTACCGTCGATGGTAATCGTCAATGGGACTACTGTAATGTCATATTTTTCAACTTCTTCTGGTGTTAATTGGACGGAAGAGTCCGTCATAACTTTTATCTTCGACAACGTATTCGCCTTCAATTCTAATTTGTTTACCCGATTTATGATAAAATGTAAGCAACATATATACTGTATTGTATCAAAAAACTATTAGAAGAAAAAAGGATTGATTACACTTCATGAAAATTAGCAAACTTTGGCAGCAACCAGAACAACGATCAGAAAGGTACTACCTTCTAGATAATATTTTTAGTGCCATAACTCATGGGATTGGTTTCGGACTAGCAGTTACCGGCTTAGTAATTTTAATTGTAAAGGCAGCTCATACAGGCAACCCGATGCGAGTTGTTACTTTCACAATTTATGGCTCTTGCCTGGCACTGCTTTATTTATTTTCCACACTATATCACAGTTTAGTTTTTACACGGGCCAAAAATATTTTTCAAATTTTTGACCATTCCTCAATCTTTCTTTTGATTGCAGGATCTTATACTCCATATTCACTTGTTGCAATTGGTGGAGCCTGGGGTTGGACTTTATTTGGCTTGATCTGGGGCCTAACCATCTTTGGCATCATTTACTACATCTTCAATCGTGGTAAACACGTCATACTTGATACAATCCTCTATGTTGCAATGGGATGGTTAGTTATCTTGTCAGGATCTTATTTATATGTTCGCTTAAGTCCAACTGGATTCTGGCTATTAGTTAGTGGTGGCATTGCTTACACAATCGGCGCGATTCTGTTCAGTATGCGCAATGTTCCCTTTATCCATACTATCTGGCATTTATTTGTTATGCTCGGTTCAATCTTAATGTACTTTTCCGTTTTACTTTATGTTTAAAAAATGTAGCAGTTGAATTCTGCTACATTTTTCTTTCTATTCAATTGTAGTCAAATAGCTTTCAATCGCTTCTTGATTATTCTCAACTTCACCTGAAACAACTAACTCTCGAATTTTATTCAAAGTCTGCCCCAATTTTGCACCTGGTCGCATCCCGCGATCTATTAAAAATCTCCCATCAACGGCTAGTTCCGACGCTTTTTTAATAGGTAAAGCCATATAACGATCAACTAAAGCTTCTGAAGAAATTGGTTGACCAACAATATGAGCAACGTCAATCGTATTAATTAATGTCTCTTCCCCTGCTAAGAATAATTCATAATCACTAGGAGCATGACTAGAAAGTAAATCAAATAGATTAATAATTCTTTCGACTTGCTCAGTCATAGCATTAGAGTTTTTCCAGTCACGCATAAAACGATGAATTTGTTCATTCGGTAATTTCAATAGCAAAATTATCAGTGACCACAAACTATTTTCCATCGTTGGACTGAATTTTAACTGTGGGAAAATAGCTAGTTGATCTTTTTTTCCGCCAAAATCAGGTACATCTTCACTCAAATTTGTATCAAGAAAAACCTGAAAAGCTTGCCGAGCATGTGGTCCTAAACCTAATTTTACAAATTCTTCTCGAATTCGTTCAACTGAAATTTTTTTAAGTAATTTATGATTATCCTTAATTGCCTGTTGGGTCTTGCTTTCTAACTTAAATTCAAGTTGACTCATAAAACGTACGGCCCGCATCATTCGCAAAGCATCCTCGTGAAATCTTTTTTCTGGATCACCTACAGCACGAATGACATGGTTTTTGAGATCATCTAGTCCGTTAAATAAGTCAACAATTTGCCCTCGTGTATCCATTGCCAGAGCGTTAATCGTAAAGTCTCTACGCTTTAAATCTTCATCTAAGTTTTGAACAAATGTTACATGATCTGGACGACGAAAATCTTGATAACCCGATTCTGTTCTAAAAGTGGTAATCTCATAACTTTCACCACCATAAAGGACAGTCACCGTTCCATGTTTAATTCCTGTATCAATTGACTTATCAAATAACTCTTTTACCTCTTCTGGATAAGCACTAGTAGTAATGTCTACATCATGAACATGACGATGTAACAAAACATCGCGGACAGAACCACCCACAAAGTACGCTTCAAAGCCTGCATTTTCTAATATCTGTAACACGGGCATTGCCTTGGTAAAAATTTCTGGTAAATTATCTATCTTTATCATATTAAAATCTCAATTCTTATTGTCTTTATTATTACTTTTGCTATACACTTTGTTAAAATTGAGGAAAGACATAAAGGAGGTAATCATTATGCGTAAGATTGACAAAAGTATCTTAATTGATATCCTCATGATCGCGCTAGGCTGTGCTATTTACGCTTTAAGTCTAGACATGATTTCTGTCCCCAATAAACTAGCCGACGGCGGACTAAGTGGTATTTCACTTCTTCTGCGGCATTTTTGGGGCATCAACATGGGACTATCGACCCTTGTATTGAATATTCCACTAATTTTGTTAGGCTATCGCTTTATGGGCAAACGTCTTTTAGCCTATACAATCTGGGGAACGCTCAGTCTTTCCTTTTTCTTATGGTTTTGGCATTCAGTACCTATTATAAAACAATTAGATTTAGAACACGACCTCTTCCTTTCAGCAATTTCTGCTGGGTTATTGTCTGGAATCGGATTAGGGTTAGTATTTAGATATAATGGTACTTCCGGTGGAACTGATATTATTGCCCGAATCTGTCAGATAAAATTTGGTATTTCGTCTGGCAAAATGCTTTTAGCTTGTGATGCAATAGTACTCTTCGCATCCCTATCTTACTTAGACATCAAGCATATGCTATACACTTTATTAGCTTCTTTTGTCTTATCCCGAGTAATGGATACCGTTCAGCAAGGTGCATACACAGCCCGTGGTTTATTAATTATCTCTGACAAATATGAACAAATTGGCAAGATGATTGATTTAAAACTAAATCGTGGTTTCACATATCTAAAAGCTTTAGGTGGCTATCAACAAAATGAAAAACGTGTAATTTATGTTGTAGTCGCACCGCGGGAAATTCCATCAATCAAAGCTTTAATCAAGCAAGAAGATCCACATGCTTTTGTTTCAATAATTGAGGTAAATGAGGCAATGGGAGAAGGATTTACTTATAAAAAACCACATCGCTTTTTCATCCACAAGTAAAAAGCTATACCATGATGCATTTCATGATATAGCTTTTCTTTTACTAATAATTAATAATTACAGTCAATACGTTATTAGCTTTAACGTATTCGTTTTCTCCAATTTGAATGAATGGCCGTTCATCAATTTCTTTATGGCCAAGATTTTTAACTTTAGAGCCTTGTTTAACAAACTTACCTGGAATTGGCTGACCATTTTTATCGTAAACATATGATGGATGCTTAATGCGGTTAATTGTCTCGGCTGTGTCCTTAATGTATGGTAAGAATGCCCCTTCCTTAACGAATTTATTCTTACCAATCTTCACAAAATTATTGCCATTAATTGATTTAATGCCTAGGATCTTGTAAACACGGCCCTTTTTTAAATGTCCAACTTTTTCTCCTTTACGGTTAAAAATCGTTGCTTTTCTAGTCAAGTTTAACTTTTTACCCTGACGAATTGGATTAGTTAGAGCTGCGTTAACTGTCTGAGCAGTCATCGCACCTAAACTTAAGGAGGCTAAGACTACTCCTGCCATATACATAATTTTTTTGTTCATCATGATCTCATCCCCTAATCATTACTTAATCTTCTTACTTATATTTTAACAAAAAATGCAGAGGTTATACACTTTTCTCTATTTTTATTTATGGGATGAATAACACTTATTCTTTGCAATCTTTCATGGCAAGAACTAATCTTAGCTTGTAAGCGTTTGTCAATATCAAGCAATCAAGAGGGTGAAAACAATGCCCAAAAAACAGTTACTCCCAAGAAGCTTTCGTTCATGTCTATTTACTTCTTGGGAATTAATGGGGTAATTGGGTCCGGTGCCTTTTTAATACCTCAAACAATCTATAAAGATGTGAACTTGATGAGTGTTTTCATAACAATTTGTGCTGCTCTTACAGTAAGTATGGTTGCTCTTTGTTATGCTGACTTGTCAAGTCGTTTTACTGGATCAGGCGCAGCTTGGCTTTATTCATATCACGCCTTTGGGCGATTTACTGGCTACGAACTTGGAATATATACTTGGTTTTTAGGATGCTGTACATATGCGGCAGAAATAGTAGCTTTGTTAACTATTTTAAAGACTTTGTCCCCTGTTTTTAGTAATCACGCTGTTTACTACGGGATAGCTATTGGAATAATTGTGCTGTTTACGATTATTAACTTATTTGGTCGGACAATTGTAAAATTAGTCGATAACTTATCCTCTGCTGCCAAAATGATTACTATTCTGATTTTTATCATCATTGGTGCCTTTTTTATTCATAAAATGAACTTTACACCTGTGATTCCTAAAGCAGCAACCTTAGAGGTGTTGGCCCTTACTTCAAACATTTTGGTGCTGCATTTAGTGTAGTATTTTACATGTTTACTGGATTCTCCTTTATTCCAATTGCTGCAAAACAGATGAATAATCCAGAGAAAAATATTCCCAAAGTATTGATCTCAGTGATGATCACTGTGACTATTTTATATGCATTAATGATGTTAGTAGCTATCGGGACTTTAGGATCCAAGATGGTTAATTACAGTACGCCTATTGCTGTAGCCTTTCAAAAGGCCGTTGGTGATTGGGGCTACGTTCTAGTGATTGCAGGGATGCTGATTAGTGTTATCGGCGTTGCTTTTGCAGGATCTTTTAATACTCCATCGTTGATTGCTTCTCTTGCTAATGAGCACGCAATGTTGCCTAAATGGATTGGCAAAAAGAACAAACATGATGCTGCTTGGGTAGCTATTTTACTCAGTGCAATCATCACTATGATTTTAATCACACAATCATACCTCTTCTTGGTATCTTGCATTGTATTGGCTTCATTTATTCAATATGTACCATCTATCTTAGCAGTAATCAAATTCAAGCATACTAATGAATTTCCAAATAACGGTTTTAAACTCCCATTCAGCTATGTTATTCCAGCTTTGGCATTAATTATTTCATGCTACATGGTAACCAATTTCACTTGGAAAACTATTTTGGTCGGAGTAGTCGTAGGGGTATTAGCCGCAGTAGCTTACTTCTTCATTGAAAAAGATGAAAAAGTTGAAGAAAAGCATCAAAAGTATTTGTCAAAAATGCGCAATAAATAATTTTACGAGGTAAACGGGCGATGATTATCAAATTATCGTCCGTTTTGTTAGGAATTAATGCTAAACTGTTAGATAAATAATATTAGAAAAGAGAAATCATAAATGAGTAATCAAAAAGCTAAAATAAATAACGCTGAAATTAAAACTAGAGTACCCCGCTTCAGACCAAGCCAGTAAAAAACTTAAGTTAACACAAAAGGAAAAACATATGTCTGAAGAGATAATTAACACAGTCACAACAAAAAATGATTTTAAGAGTGCATTGAGAAATGCGGGTATTAAAGATGATGATACCGTATTAGTTCATACTGCACTAAGTAAATTCTATTACGTTCCTAATGGTCCAGAAACCATTGTCGAAGCCTTAAAAGAAGCTGTGCCTAATGGAACAATAATGATGCCCTCACAAGTTTCCATGAATTGTGATCCAGCCACTTGGGAATATCCACCAGTACAAAAATCTTTGATTCAAGTAGTTAAGGATGCTATGCCACCTTATAATCCTACAACATCAATGACAGAAGGCTTAGGGGTTACGCCAGAGTATTTCAGAACTTTGCCAGATGTTGTTCGAAGTACCCATCCTTACTTGCCAATTGCTATTTGGGGCAAAAACAAAGTAAAGATTGCACAGAATCAACCTTTAAATATTCCTTATGGAATTGACAGTCCTTTAGATTATTTGTACCAGAATAATGGCAAAACTATCTTTTTAGGAACTGATTATGAAACGTGTACAGTTTTGCACTATGCAGAATCCACAATTGGTAGAAAAACCGAAACATGTTCTGCTGCAACTAGTCTGGATGAAAGCGGCAAAACTATTTGGACTGAATATCAAAATATTGATATGGATTCATATGATGACTTTAATGAATTAGGGACAGAGTTTGAAGCAAAGCATCCCTCTGCTGTCAAAAAGGTTAAGTTAAACAATGGTGTCATCAAAGCAATAAATGTAAAATCGCTAATTGATTTTGCTAGAAAATGGTTTATAAAAAAAGACAATAATCATTCAATTTAATAATAAAAGGAAGAAGTCACTTTCAACTTCTTCCTTTTTCTTTATTTAATCTTTGTTAAAACCTTTGCACCTATATTTAAACCTACACTATGCGATTTACCGCCCCAATCACGTTCATCATAATTATCCATATCAGCTAAAGTATCTGCAGTGAAAAGAAATTGTGCAAAATCAATCTTTCTAAACTGAGCACATGCTGCTAAAGCTGCACATTCCATTTCTACAGTTGACGCGCCTAACTGACGAAATTGTGCCACTTTTTTAGGCGTTTCTCTAAAGAAACCATCTGTTGTCCAAGTCGTTATCTCGTCATATTCTATATTTAGCTCAACTAAAATCTTTTCTACTTCCTTCAAAAATATAGAATCTAGTTCCACAAGTTGTCCAGGATTCATATAGTGAAAAGATGTCCCTTCATCTCGAATTGCACGTGTTGGAAGTAGCATCGCATTTTCAGGTAAATCTACTAAGGCACCTGCTGTTCCAATGGTTAACACCTTTTCTACTCCATAAGCAATTAGCCATTCAAGCAACTGTACAGCTGCCGGTGCTCCCAAGGGCGCTTGACACAAAGTGAAAAATTCGTTATTAATTTGAACTTCATAAATTTTAGGATTAAAAGAACAGCTTTCAAATTCACCTAAAGTACGATGAAAATGGTGATCTAAAAATGCATTAATTTCTTTTTTCGGTACAAATGCGTAAAGCAATCTTGGATGAAAATGAAATGGTTCTTGATCGTGATTTGGCTCAAGAACAGCATGCGGATTTGTGTCAAAGTCTAAAATAAATGGTTCTTCATTCATATTTTCCACTCCATTTTTAGTTGAAATATTATAAATTCACTAATACCTGAGATCCAATATTCAAGCCAGCGCTATATGAATCATGGCCCCAGTTACGTTTATCATAGTTATCCATATCAGCTAAACTATCGGCAGTAAACAAAATTTGCGCAAAATTTATGTTTCTAAATTCTGCACAAGCAGCTAAAGCTGAGCACTCCATTTCGACAGTTTTGGCACCTAATTCTTTAGCTTGCAAAACTTGCTTGGGTGTTTCTCTAAAAAAGCCATCGGTTGTCCAAGTTGTTCCTTCTTCATATTGAAGACCTAATTTCTTTATTTCATCTTCAACACTTTGTACAAACTTTTTATTTAATGCAATAATCTTACTTGGTTCTTTGTAATAAAAGGATGTACCTTCTCCGCGAATCGCTCTTTGTGGAACAAATATCGTGTTTTCAGGCAAATCAGCCAATGCCCCTGCATTTCCAACAGATAAAACTTGTTTAACTCCATAATTAATCAACCAATCTAAAAATTTAGTTGAAGCTGGTGCCCCCACTGGAGCTTGACATAACGTAATTAGTTGATTATTGATTTCCACTTCATATACTTTAGGTCTAAAAGAAACAGTTTTAAATTTGCCGAGAGTCTTGTGAGAGTGCTTATCCAAAAAAGAGTTAATTTCATCATCTGGAACAAACGCAAAAAGCAATTTTTCATGAAACTTATACTGTAGATCTTCAACTCCAGGTTCTATTACAGCTTGTTTATTTAAATCAATATCTAAAATAAATGGTTCTTCATTCATGTATACCCTCTCCCCCTTAATCAATAAATGGATAGTTGCCATTAAAGTAATGATCAATAAAAAGTTGATGTTGCCTATTAAAAATCTTTGGTACTTTATCTTTAGAAAAATATTTCAATTCCAGAGTTTCAGAGCTGACTTCTTTTGATGTTTTTCCTACTAGTTCAACAATAAATTCAATAGTTACTGCCTGTGCTACATCTTGATTTGGATAATGCTGGATAAAATTAGTTGAAACGCCTAATAGTGACTTAGTTCTTACTTTTAAGCCAGTTTCTTCTAAAAATTCTCGAACGCATGCTTCTTGAGCTGATTCTCCAAATTCTAAAGCACCACCAGGTAAGCCCCAGGCATCAAAATCTGATCTTTTTTGAAGTAAGATTTCATTCTGATCATTAACTAAAATTCCGCCAGCAAAATTTAAAATAATTGGTTCATGATCAACTTTTTGACGTAAGGTCTTAATATAGTCTTTAGCCATTGCTAGTCCTAATGTCATTCATTATAATTGAGATCTCATCAGCTAAATGTATCTGACTAGTAAAAGCATACTCTGGAATAAAGCCAATATAATCTTTTTCATTCCACCAGGAACGCATTTTTTCTTCACCAAAAGAATATTCATGCCGTGTTCGATGCCGCTTCATTGTTTCTTCAAATGGAATATCAAAATAGTAAGCATAAATTTGGCTACCAAAAAACTCTTGTGCTTCTTTAAATAAGTCAGCATACCATTTGGCATTTAGGATTCCTTCTAAGATAGTGTAAGAACAATGATGATAACCGTATTCAAGCAAGTTTTCTAATAATGGCAAAGCTAGAGTTCGTTCTCCGTCTTTAACATTCAGCATTTCTCTTCTAACTATATCTTGCGGAATCAATAGTGTATTGCGTGGCAATCGATGATGAATTTCTTTAGCTAATGTAGTTTTACCACTGCCGGAGTTCCCACGAATTATAATTAATTTTGACATCATCAGACATCTTCACCTTCTTAAAATTAATTCACTGCATCCCTAATTGTTGCGGACTTATCAAATACATAATCTATACCGCGAATTTTAACAATAGGTAACATTTTCCCTTTTTGTCCCATCAATAATCCCGCAGAAGCGGCTAGCATGTCACAGATAGTTTCAACATTAGTTTTATCTTGATACTGACTTTTTCTTAAACCAGAAACACCATACAATCCAATTGCTACTTGAGTTGCACCCTTTTTATCAATTCTTCCATCACTATCGGTAATTATGATAGCTACTCTGACTTTTAATTGATCAAAAATATCATCACTAATTCTCTTAGCAATTTCATCACAATTTTTAGGTAAAACTATTGCAGTACCAGCATCAATTTTATCTACACCTGCACTAGTTAAAAACAAACCATTCGGCAGCCACCCGCCAATAAAGTTCTTAGATATCTGCAGCTTCTTACCACTCTTATCTTCGGTTTGATCAATGATAATTTTAATTAGTCTTGGATCTTTTCTGGGTATTTGCTGATGTAAACATAAGGCTAATTGACTTGGATTAATAGATTTTAAATCAACAAACAAACCCTCAGACTTAGAAATCAACTTAGAAGCAATACATAAGATATCATTATCGCGTATATTAAATCCTTCATTTTTGATTGTCCTAATTATTTCTGCACTTAAGTTGCACTTTCTCTCTATTTTCGGAAAATTATGCAGCGCTTCAATTGTAATCATGACTATAACCTCAAATCAGATGTTAATTTTCCCAAAACAGTAATTTCGTTTCTATCGCAATACTTCAATGTTTTTATGATCGGTTACCATGATTTATCTGGTATCTTTCTCCTTTATTAATGGTATTGTTAGCAAAACAACACCAAAATACACTGCGGAGACAAAAAACATTACTTCCCGGATTTAAAATTGAAGTGCAACACTAAGTGTTAAACAAAAAGGCCATGAAGACCTAAACTTGAAGTGACCAAAAATCAAGAAA